>OJHK01000213.1_pt1 | contig 45114 bp, 35 predicted proteins | sample 1595161 | NCBI WGS metagenome assembly OJHK01 (sample SAMN05416842, study PRJEB24817) | seawater metagenome | isolation source: Sea water | place: Canada:Atlantic | collected 2013-07 | reverse complement strand
GATGTAGAGAGGTCTCGTGGGCTCGGAGATGTGTATAAGAGACAGATTATATAGTTGTAAGAATTTGAATGTAAAAACATTTAAATAAAATAAAAAAAACTCTTTTAAAATGCGTTATGACTTTTAGTGAATGACTGAAAAAATTTTTCTATTTCATAAAGAATTTAATTTTACACTGAATTATAATGTCATAGAATACAACTTAATAAAGACCTACTCAATTTTATGTTGCACTTAAAATCCCACACTCATTTTTTTTCTCAATTAATCCATCTATCGAAATTCATCAGATCAATTATAAATGATCTGTGATAGGATACTATAGTTTTCAATTGAAAAACAAATTATAATATAGATTATTACCCCCTGATACTTTTCATGATGAACCCATTCAAAATACAAACAACAAAACCCTTAGTTCTTTTTTTACTTTTAATTTTAAGTTTTTTTAAAGTCCAAGGTCAGGTTAAAATTGGAGACAACGCTGAAGACATTTCTCCATTTGCCATTTTAGAACTAGAAAGTTCTGACAAAGGACTTTTGATTGTCCGCATGGACTCTGAAGCTCGAGATCAGGCATTCAGTCAAGAAACCCCTGTTGGGATGGTGATTTATAACACTGACCTAGACATGCTTCAATTTTATCAATATGAGGTGAACGCCACGACGGGAAGGCGCAGCGGAAAAAAAGTTTGGGGAACTTCCCTCACCCGCAGTGTACACATTACCCCTCCCGCCCAGCCCGAGTCAGGCGATCTTTATTTTGACGCCGAAGCCAATCAACTCTATGTTTGGAACCCGATTCAGAAGGAATGGATTCCAATTGGTGGATCGGCAAACGGTACGGCTGTTACTCCCGATGAAATTCTAAAAGGGTCCGTTGATCCGAAACTAAGCGACCTTCAATCAGCAGCAGGCTACTACCCCATTGGTACACTTTTTTTAAACAGTACGACCGGCTATCTTTATATGACTGAAGACAATGACAATGACGGACAGGTAGATTCTTGGATGCGTGTTACTGGACGAGGAAGTGACAACCTTGGTAATCACATCTTAAACAAAGATCTTCATCTAAAAACATTTACTTTAATCGATACCGATGGAGCTGGCGGAACACCCGGAGAATTACTCACCCGAACCGCAAGTGGAACCCTTTGGGCAGATGCTAAGCCCTCATTTACAACCACCAACGGTTTGAACCTCAACAACAAGGTCTTAAAACTGGGCGGTGCGCTGACGGAACCTACCGTAATTCAAACCGATGCCACCAATACCATTGCAATCACTGGCTTAGAAAGCACAACCTATGATCCCAATATCAATTTGGTGAGTGTGGATCAAACCTCAGGAGTTTTGCAGCGGGTTAATGTCACCAATATCGTACAAGAAGAAGTCATTAAACACATTGCTGTAGAAAATCAGATTCAATTTCAAACGCCCTTGGTGATTAATTCAACTTCAAAAATAAATGTCTATCGCAATGGTGTGCTCATTGACTTTACCCAAAGTGCCATGAACATGATCCAAGTGGAAGCTCCAGCAAAATGTTACCAAGGCGACGAAATAAAAATAATTCAATTTCAATAACTTTTTATTAATTAAAACACCCAAATCATGAAAATTACTAACACTAAATCAATGTTTTCCCTGCTCACCATGGGACTCGTACTGTTCTTAGGAACAAGTGTTGCCTCTGCGCAACAAACCGCCGATTTCACCAAACAAGGTGATAATCTTGCTGCAGCAGCCACGGCGACCAATACCTCCGTAAAGCTGATTGACAACAAAGGAACCATAAAATACCTTCAGGTGGCCAATGGGCTAACTTCGTTTACCAACACAACTAATAATAAAACCCTAACCACATGGCAATTGGGAGGCACACTTACGGCCAACACCTATATTGACGTGAACGGAAACGTTTTTGGACTTGATGGTATTGAATTGGTCAATTCGGCGACAGCCTCCGCATCAACTGATGCAGCCCCTGGAACGACACATGGATCTGGAGCAACGGGATGGACCCTTTTGGTGCGTGATGAGGCCACCGGTGCCATTCAGAAATTAATGGCTACGGATTTAATTCAGTCGGGATTTGCAGATGATGTAGCTACTGATATTGAAGCAGGAGTGGGTCAAATTGACATCACTGCTACGGGCATTCTTGGTTCTATGAACAGAGGCAAAATATGGGTCTATCGTAACGGTGCTAAATTAATCCATGGAACTGATTTTACCGTAGAAGATAATCTTGTAAAAGTGAAAAAAGTTGACGCTTCTTGGGATCTATATGGAGGGGATGTCTTTGAAGTACAATGGATTAAATAATCCCCGTTTCTTTTAGTTAAACCACTCCAAACTTTTAACTGTGAATTATAAATTTCTGTACCTACTGATCTGTATTTTAGGACTGCACAGTCTTACTGCACAACAACACCAAGTAATTGACAGTAAAGGAACCCAAATTACGGTTACCTCAAGTCAGGTATCTACAACATCCACAGCCCCTTCAAACCCCAATGAAGGGGACGTATGGATTGATACCGCTTCTAACACAATAAAAATTTGGGAAGAAGGCACAGTACCCGCCTGGAAAGAAATCGCCTCCATTCGAAATTGGATACCCTCAAGTCAAAACGGCAGTTACCTGGTCAACCACTTGGTAAGTTATGAAGGGGCACTGTATAAAAACTTGACAGGTACAAATTCGGTCACTACTCCTGACTTAGATACTACCAATTGGGCAGTCTTACTAAATACTTCAATTAGTGATGCCGATGGCGACACCAAAATTGAAGTTGAGCAAACTGCGGATGAAGATATAATTCGTTTTACTACGGCAGGTACAGAAAGGCTCAAGCTTGATGGATCGAGAATAATACCCACGAACAGCAACTTTTCTGTTTTTATTGGTGAAAATGCAGGAACGGATACTGTTTCGTCTTCCAATAACAATGTCTTTATAGGAAGAAATGTCGGTAGTAGTATTACTACAGGAAACGGAAATGTAGCCTTAGGGACTAACGCTTTGGTGAATAATGATGTAGGGATTAATAATACCGCATTAGGAATAAGCTCACTTCAGTCAAACCAAAACGGAACGGGGCTTGTAGCGGTTGGTGTAAGAGCATTACAATCAAACACTAACGGAATACAAAATACAGCTTTAGGAAAAGATGCTCTAGGAGCAAACACCACAGGAGCGTACAATATAGGTATAGGACCTGATGCGGGTAGGTATATTGCAAATGGGAGCACTCCACGGGAAACAGGAGCGAATAGTATTTATATCGGAAAAGATACAAAAGCAAGTGTTGACGGGACTAGAAATGAAATTGTTATTGGTACTAATGTTACGGGTAAAGGGGACAACACAATTACCCTAGGCAATGGAGCAAGTTCTGAACTTTATACTGCTGCGGATATTATTTCAAAACGTTTTCATACCATTTGGAAGTCAAACGAAAACATTTACGCTATTGATGATATTGTAATATACAACGGGATTTTTTATAAAAACTTAACAGGAAATAACACGGCAGTTGCCCCAGATGCTGATACCACCAATTGGTTCCCAAACAGAGGAAATGTTTCCACTTTTACCTTATTAAATAATCAATTGATTAGCGTTAATCAAACTTTTGAGGTAGAGTCAACTGAACTTCTTGGAAGTGGGGTTGACTGGGCACCAAATGGAGATTTTACATTAACCCCAGGAACTTATGAATTAATAGCAGAGGTTCTTATAGATTTTCATGATAACGCATCAGGTGTTCTTCATTTTACTTTCACCGACGTTACAAATGCTCGATTTCCAGCGAGTTATGAGGGAACAGCTGTTATGAATAATAGTAATAGAGCCTACGGATCAGTACCGGCAAGAGCCTTTATAACAATTACAGCGAATACTACGGTACGATTAGGTTGTACTGCTACAGCTTCAGGGTGGCCTAATAGGGGTAGAATTAAATCAGATAACGGCCAGAGCAGGATTATCATAAAAAAAATTAATTAAGACAAGAAGGCTTATTAAAAGGAGGTTCATACTAATTGCACTTGGAGACAGAGTATTGAGAATTTATAGTTAAACCGTTTTCTGTAAAGTTTTTAAAAAAAATAGTGACATATTCTGGAACACCCACACAAAGAACATTCCATAATTCATGGTTTGTCAATCGGTTTTAAAGCAGAATTTGTATAAAATCATTCGAAAAAAGAGTGATATTTTATATTAAATGTATATGCTGCAGCTTAAGATTAGTGATGCATTCAACGCATATGTAAATCAACACAAATTATTTACCTTTGTAATATAGATTTAAATAGTTTTTTGTAAATTTTGCCATAATTTCTTTTTATGGAAGTCGTAAAACACGAGGAAGGTTTTGAAAAGCTAGAAACAAACCCCAATATCAGCAGAAAGGTTGTTCATTTAAAAGACTTAATGTTTACCGTCATTGAGTTTTCGAATGGCCCGATGAAGGAACCGGACCCGCCTCACAACCACCCCCACGAGCAAATCTCATATGTTGCGGCTGGAAAATTAAAGTTATTTATTGAAGACAGAGAATACCTCCTTAGTGAAGGAGATGTTTTTAAAGTCGAATCCAACCTTAACCATTCCATACAAACCTTAACAGAATTCGTAAAACTCATCGATGGATTCTCCCCGATTCGAGAAGATTTTTTACCAAGCTCCCATTAAAAAATTAAAACACTACTATTCCATAATTTATTATTATTAAATCCCAACCTAAAAACCAAATCATGAAAAAGATTAAAAATCTACTGCTTTTTTCCGTTTTATTAATATTCTCAAATTGCGAATCCCAGACTAGTAAAATGGGAGATTTTAAGTTACTGCCCGAACCACAAGAGTTTTCAATCACTGGAGTTAGTGATTTAAAATACAGTGATCTCAAGTTTTATTACGCTTTAAACAATGAGGCGCTTCCTGAAAACGGGCCCCTACTTGAAAATATTCTTGAAGCAAAAGATTCGAAGGGTGCACAAATTCGCTTTTCAATAGAAAGTAATTTGGATATACGACCGGAAGGTTATCATCTCGAAATTTCTGCCCATCAGATTTTGATCACAGCCAAGGATCGAGCAGGCTTGCTTTATGGCTTTTCTACTTTAGAGCAGCTGATGGAAGATGCCAAAGATCAAAACGTTGCGCTTCCGATATGCAAAATCAAAGATTACCCCCTACTCGCTTTTCGCGCCATTCATCTAGACATCAAGCACCACAGAGAGAAGATTTCCTATTATTATGATTTGATGGACAGATTAAAAAAATATAAAATCAATGGAATTATACTAGAGTTTGAAGATAAAATTAAATATGCAAAGCATCCTTTGATCGGAACTCAAGAAGCGTTGAGTATTTCAGAATGGAAAAAACTGAGTGAATATGCTCACGCAAGAAACATCCAAATCAGTCCGCTAGTTCAAGGGCTAGGACATGCCTCCTATATTTTAAAACATGAAAAATATAAAGACCTTCGTGACGACCCTGAGAACGATTGGGCTTTCAACCCCTTAGATCCCAGAACCTATGAACTCCAGTTTGATTTGTACCACGATGCTATGAAAGCGACCCCCCATGGAAAGTACTTACACGTGGGAGGTGATGAAGTGCAAACCACCGGAAGGGGAAGTGATAAAACATCATTGGAACTGCAATTGATATGGCTCAATAAAGTCTGTAAATTTGCTGCTGACAATAACAGAATTCCTATTTTTTGGGATGATATGCCGTTAAGATATGCCGAAGTTTATAGCCCCATGTTTAAACCAGAAATGACTCAAGCAGAAGTCGATAAGATTTGGGATGAAAACCAGCATAAATTAGAAGAATTTCTACACCTTTTCCCTAAGAATTGCATCTACATGCGCTGGAACTATAGGGCCTCCCAATCCATTGGAAATACAAAAGCAATGGAATGGTTTTCTGAAAAAGGATTTCAAGTAATGGGAGCAACGGCTGGTCAAACACGCTGGATTTTGATGCCACAAAAAGAAAGCAATATGGACAACATAAAAACATTTGCTTTGTCTTCTATTAAACACGATCTCAATGGTTTATTACTTACGCTCTGGGATGACGATTCTCCTCATTTTGAATTGTATATGCGTGGGATAATCGCTTTTTCTGCCTATTCTTGGTCAGGAGATAAGAATTCCAAAGCGGCCATTAAATCCGCCTACCGTCAAAGAGAGTTTTCTTATAAGGTGGCAAACAAAGAGCATGCCTTTATCGATCAACTAGAAGCGCCAGTCGCTCATTGGAGGAACATGCTCCTAGATGGATTTAATCGAAATAAAATCAGAAGAAGCAACCAACCTTCTGAAGATTTATTGATTGAGCTCCCCAACAAAGAAAACATGGGGAAATGGAGTGAAAAATATAAGGATCTTTTAAATGAAGCCCAACTGAACCTAATGACCTGTGATTCAATTGATTTAAAAATTAAATACATGAAGAGCCAAGCCAAAAGGAACAACTTTACCCTTGAGGTTTATGAGCAGGTCAATAATCTCGTGCGTTATAGCAATGCGCTACTAATTTCACTCAAAAATTATGATGAGGCGAAAAACAAAGAGCAAGCCTCACTATATCTTGATAAATTAAAGCAATTGGTTGAGGAGTTTGGCTCGATAAGAAATGAGCTAGAAAAGACCTATGCAAAAACACGAATTCTCACCAAATCTAAAGATTATATTTTGGATCAAGACCACCATAACCATTTGGCGAATCAGTCAAGGTCTTTCGATTGGCAATTTCAGGTTGAAATATTAATGCTTGACAAAATAAAAGAAGAATTATTTTAACCCATAGCAAAACCTTAATCATGAAAACCACAAATCGTCTGTTTGTTTTATTACTTTTTTTAATTTACTCCTGTAATGCTCCTACAGGAGTAGAAATGAAGCAAGAAAGCACCATTGCAATCGAACTAACTGATACAAATGAGACGATCCTCAAAAAGGCAACCCATGTCATTCCAACACCAAATCAATTCGAGGCATTGAAAACTGAATACATGGCCTTTATTCACTTTGGGCCTAACACCTTTTCAAAAAGAGAATGGGGAAACGGAAAAGAAAATCCTGAAATATTCAATCTGCAAAATCTAGATACGGATCAATGGTGCAAAACCATGAAATCGGCGGGAATGAAAATGGTTGTTTTTACCGCCAAGCATCACGATGGATTTGTTTTGTTTCAAAGTCGTTACACCAAGCATGGGGTGATGTCCTCTCCCTTTAAAAACGGCAAAGGAGACGTGTTGAAAGAATTGTCTGAATCTTGTGAAAAATATGGGTTGAAATTGGGGATTTACCTTTCCCCTGCAGACTTGTATCAAATTGAAAATAAAGAAGGACTGTATGGAAACCTTAGTAAATATTCTGAAAGAGTTATCCCCAAAGCTGTGGAAGGCCGACCTTTTAAAGACAAAAGAACTTTCAAGTTTATGGTGGATGATTACAATGAATATTATCTCAACCAGCTTTTTGAATTATTAACAGAGTATGGTCCCATTCATGAAGTTTGGCTAGACGGGGCACATCCAAAAAGAAAAGGAGGGCAAAAATATAATTACCTGGCGTGGAAGGAACTCATAAGCGAACTGGCTCCCGAAGCAGTTGTTTTTGGCAAACAAGATGTTAGATGGTGTGGAAATGAGGCTGGTATTACTCGAGAAACGGAATGGAATGTCATCCCCTATCAAGAAGATCCTAGGGGCATGAATTCTTTTGTTGATCTCACAAATATCGACCTTGGAAGCCGAGAAAAACTTTATCAGGGAAAGTTTCTTCATTACCAACAAGGGGAAGTTGACACCTCCATTCGTGAAGGTTGGTTTTATCGGAATGATGATGAGCAAAAGGTTAGAAATGCAGATGATATTTTTGATATTTACGAAAGATCGGTTGGTGGCAATGCAACTTTAATCATGAACATTCCCCCAAATCGAGAAGGACGTTTTTCACCCCGTGATGTGGAGGCTTTAATTGAATCTGGAAGAAGAATAAAATCAACTTACACCGAAAATTTACTTGAAGGAGCAACTGGGCCAATTGAAATTTTGGATGAAAATGAAAATAGTTTTTTATTGATTGATGGCACTAAAGAAGTAATAATAACAACAAAAAAACCAATTTTGACCAACAGATTTGTCATTCAAGAGGCCATTACCACACACAGTGAAAGGATAGAGAAACATGCCCTAGATGCATGGCTAGGTGACGAATGGAAAGAAATCGCCTCGGCAACAAATATTGGGTATAAAAAAATCCTTCGTTTTCCAGAAATTGAAACCAATAAATTCAGAATTCGAGTTTTAAAATCACGAAATATACCAGCAATATCAGGAGTTAAAGCTCACTATTACCGACCAATTCCTCCAGAAATTGCTATTGAAATTGACTCAATAGGGCGGGTAACAATTGCTCCAAAAAAACATGAGTTCAAATGGAAACCTCATGGAGAAAACACAATTCTAAATATTAATGGAGACATCGAAATTCGTTATACAATCGATGGGACTACTCCCGCTAAAAATTCAAAGCGATATACAGAGCTCCATTTAGTTTAAAAACAGGAGTAGTAAAGGCTACGGCTTTTGTTAAAGAAAAATCAGGTAACGAAGCGATATTAAGTTTCAAATAAAATGTAAAATGAAAATCGGCTACCTTCAAAACGATCCCATATTCGGCGAAAAAAAAAAGAATTTTGAAGACGTACGTCAAATAATTAAATCCAACAAGACTGACCTTTTGGTGCTCCCTGAATTGTTTGCCACGGGCTATACCTTTACTTCTGCAGAAGAAGCGAGAAATCTTGCCGAAAAAAAAGATGGAGCAACCGCAACTTATTTAAAAGAAATTTCTTTACAGATAGAAGGTACTGTCATTGGCGGCTTTATAGAGTTAGAAGATGATAAAGTATATAATGCACTTCTGATTGTTTCAAAAGGAAAAGTGATTGACACTTATAAAAAAATTCATCTTTTTAATCGTGAGAATTTATGGTTTACACCTGGTGATGAAGCGCCTAAGGTCTATGAAATTGATGGAGTGAAAATCGGTGTTATGATTTGTTTTGATTGGATTTTTCCTGAAACATGTCGATCGCTTGCGCTTCAGGGAATGCAAGTGCTCGCCCACCCTTCAAACCTCGTCCTCCCCCATTGTCAAAGTGCGATGATTACGCGCTGTATAGAAAACAGAATCTTTGCAATAACTGCCAATAGAATCGGAAATGAACTTAGAGGAGGTGATGAATTTAGTTTTACGGGGAAGAGTCAAATTACTTCTTGGAATGGAAAAACCCTTACCAGTGCAACTGAAGATAAAGTCGGGGTAGGAATTGTAGAAATCGATGAAAAAGAGGCCAACAACAAGCAAATCAATGCTTTTAATGATTTAATTAAAAACAGAAGGTCAAACTTATATGATCTTTAAGTACATTTCAATCAAAAGCAAATGATACAGTCTTATAAAAGAAAACATCAATTAGAAGAAAAGTATGATACGATCGTCATTGGATCTGGTATTGGGGGACTCACGGTAGCTGCTTTGCTGGCTAAAGACGGAGAAAAGGTTCTTGTATTAGAAAGACATTATACAGCGGGTGGTTTTACGCATGTATTCACTAGAAAAGGATATGAATGGGATGTTGGAATTCATTACATCGGAGAAGTGCAAAGACCGAACAGTGCCATCAAAAAAATCTTTGATTATGTCACCAATGGAAAATTAGAATGGGCCGACATGGGCGATGTTTATGATCGCATTATCATTGGAAACAAAACCTATGATTTTGTCAAAGGAGTTGATAATTTTCAAAAACAATTATTTGAATATTTTCCAGGAGAAAAAGAAGCGATTAAAGAATATGTAGAAATTATTTTTCTTTCTAATAAATCCATGGGTAAGTTTTATGGCGCCAAAGCGCTTCCAGCCATTGTGAATTTTTTTATGGGGAGGCGAATGCGAAAAGACTATTTAAAATATGCCGATCAGACGACCCAAGAGGTTTTAGAATCCATCACTGACAATCAAGAATTAATAAAGGTCTTGACTGGTCAATATGGGGACTATGGTTTGCCCCCAAGGCAAAGTAGTTTTGCGATGCATGCATCGGTTGTGAAACACTATTTTAGTGGTGGAAGCTTTCCTGTGGGAGGATCTTCTCAGATATTAAAAACCATTGACCCTGTCATTGAAGCTGCTTCAGGAACAATTTTGACTAATGCCGAGGTGCAACAAGTCATCATTGAAAACAATAAGGCAATAGGTGTAAAAATGAAAGATGGAAAAAGTTTTTATGCTGGAAAAATAGTTAGCGGGACTGGTGTTTTTAATACCTATGAAAAATTGATTCCAGAGCAAATTGTAGAAAAACATCAGCTCAGAAAACAGCTTAAAAAAATCAATCCCTCTGTTGCTCATGTCAGTCTTTATATTGGTTTAAACGGAAGCCCAGAGGAATTAAAACTACCGAAAAGCAATTTTTGGATTTATCCTGAGAAAGGAGATCATGATCAATGTGTGGCCAATTATTTAAAGGACAATCAAGCCCCTTTTCCTGTGGTATATATTTCCTTTCCATCGGCTAAAGACCCCACTTGGTCTGAGCGGTATCCAAATAAAAGTACGATAGACATCATTACACTACTCCCCTACGAATTGGTTGCAAAATGGCAAGGTACGAAATGGATGAAACGCGGGGCTGAATATGTAGCTTTTAAAGAAAAAATCAGTAACCGTTTGCTCGAAGCACTATTTATTCAACTTCCCCACCTGAAAAACAAGATTGATGTCTATGAACTTTCCACGCCTTTGACAACGCAAAATTTCGTGAATTATAAGGAAGGTGAAATCTATGGTATTGATCATACCCCTCAACGTTTTAGGCAGAAATTCTTAAAACCTCGAACTCCAATCAAAAACTTCTACCTGACCGGCCAAGACATCGTAACCGCAGGGGTCGGAGGCGCACTATTTTCGGGTGTAATAACTGCCTCCTTGATGAAGGGAAAAAACTTTATGCAAAAAGTTTACAATTCAAAATAAACTTATTATTAGAGCAAATAATCTGTTGAAACAAAATTAGATTCCTTTGAATTTAATAAATTTTCCAAAATCTCATTGTTATAAGGATTGTCCTTAGAAGCAACAAAAGTTCTTATAGAAAAAGAACGCAGTGCATCAAAAACGCTTAAGGTTCCCACAGCAGAGTTCTTTCTTCCTGCAAATGGATAAACATCTGGTCCTCGTTGACAAGCACTGTTTAAATTCACTCGACAAACCAAGTTCGATAAAATATCGATAAGTGGTCCAATTTTTCTTACATCTCTTCCGAAAAGACTCACTTGCTGACCATAGTCTGAAGCTGCCATCGCATCCAAAGGCTCGTTAATATCTTTATAAGCAATGATTGGTATTACCGGACCAAATTGTTCTTCTTCATATACATTCATGCTCTCATCAACGGGATAAAGCACTGCAGGGTAAGAGTAATTTACAGACTGTTGGCCGCCCTTTTTGTTCATGACTTTGGCACCTTTTGAAACCGCATCATCAATAAGTCCTTTAATATAGGTTGGTTTTGAAGGTTCAGGAAGTGGGGTTAAAAAAGAACCTTCTTCCCATGGCAAACCATATTTCAAAGCATCAACAGCAGCAGAAAACTTAGTGTTAAATTCATCAACTAAAGATTCGTGTACATAAAGCACTTTCAGTGCAGTACACCGTTGTCCGTTAAATGATAATGTTCCTGAAATGCATTCTTTGATGGTGTGATCTAAATCAGCATCAGGAAGAATAATTCCTGGGTTCTTAGCCTCCAAACCTAAAACTAACCTCAATTTATTTTTTCTAGGATGCTCATCTTGTAAAGCAACTGCTGAAGTACTGTGTCCAATTAAGGCCAACACATCTATAACTCCAGTTTTCATAATCGGCTGAGCTATTTTTCTACCTCTACCAAAAACAATATTGACAACTCCGGCTGGAAAACTTTCTTGGAAAGCTTTCAGTAACGGAGTAATTAGTAATACACCATGTTTCGCAGGTTTAAATATGGCTGTATTCCCCATAATAATCGCAGGGATTAATAGACAAAAGGTTTCATTCAGTGGATAGTTGTAAGGTCCTAAACAAAGCACTACTCCTAGTGGACCACGACGAATATGAGCATGGATTCCTCCTTCTTTTTCAAACTTTGCACTGCGATGATCAAGTTTTTTATAAGCCTCTACGGTATCATAGATGTAATCAATGGTACGATCAAATTCTTTTTGTGAGTCCCCTAAGGATTTCCCGATTTCCCACATTAAAAGTTTTACGACCTCATCGCGATGCTCTTTCATTTTACCTGCAAATTTTTCTAAACAGGTCAAACGTTCTTTAACTTTCATGGTCGGCCAAAGCCCTTTGCCACGATCAAATGCTTTATTTGCTGCTTCCAGTGCTTCTAAAGCAGTTTCGGACTCCATATCAGGAATTGTTCCCAAGAATGTAGGAGCCATTTCTCCCGACTCGTTCTCTGTCTGAATCGTTGAAAAAACTTCAGAAGAAGGTCCTTTCCATGATTTGATTTCTCCATTAACCAAGTAATCCTTTGAATGAATAGGAGTAACTTGAAATTGTTTTGGGACTTGATTCATTTTCATTGTCATAAGCTTATAAATAAAAAAGAAAACAGGAGTTAGGCCCTGTTTTCTCTATTCAAAATTTCGTTTTGCGACTGTAATATAATTAAAATACAATCATTAGTCATGGGGTTATATAATTTTTTTCATGTCTGTCATCGACTCTCTTAATTCATAACCAATCATCTCAACGGGATGGTAACGAATGATCTCGTTAACATCAATTAGGTCACGATTGTCAACACCATTGCCTTTACCTTCGGCATAAGCAGCTCCAATAACGTCAGTATCGATGCCTTTCATAAAGTCTTCCAAAAGAGGTTTTGCAGCATGATCGAAAAGATAACAGCCATATTCGGCAGTATCAGAAATAACTCGGTTCATTTCAAAAAGTTTTTTTCTTGCAATTGTATTTGCAATTAATGGTGTTTCGTGCAAAGACTCATAATAGGCTGACTCTTCTTTAATCCCAGCAGCTACCATCGTGTCAAAAGCCAATTCAACTCCAGCGCGAACAAAAGCAACCATCAATACCCCGTGATCAAAATATTCCTGATCTGATATTTCTTTATCTGTAACTACCGTCTTTTCGAAAGCTGTTTCGCCAGTAGCGGCTCTCCAAGTCAATAGGTTTTTATCATCGTTGGCCCAATCTTCCATCATGGTTTTAGAAAAGTGTCCTGACATAATATCGTCCATATGCTTATGAAATAAAGGAGCAAGGATTTGTTTTAACTCTTCCGAAAGTTCGAAAGCCTTGATTTTAGCAGGGTTAGAAAGGCGATCCATCATGTTTGTGATACCACCGTGTTTTAGTGCTTCGGTGATCGTCTCCCAACCGTATTGTATTAGTTTAGCAGCATAAGCAGGATCTATTCCTTTTTCAATCATTTTATCAAAAGAAAGAATTGAGCCCGTTTGTAGAACACCACAAAGTATGGTCTGTTCACCCATTAAATCTGACTTAACTTCAGCTACAAAAGAAGATTCTAAAACACCTGCGCGATGACCTCCCGTCGCAACAGCATAAGCTTTTGCATATTCGAATCCTTGATCCTGAGGATCATTCTCTGGATGAACAGCGATTAATGTGGGTACTCCAAAACCTCTTAAATATTCTTCTCTTACTTCAGAACCAGGACATTTGGGTGCAACCATGATTACGGTCAAATCCTCCCTAATAGTCATTCCTTCCTCAACGATATTAAATCCATGGGAATAAGAAAGTGTAGCTCCTTGCTTCATTAAAGGAACAATTGCTTTAACCACTGGAGTATGATTTTTGTCTGGCGTTAAATTGATCACAAGATCTGCGCTAGGAATCATTTCTTCATAGGTTCCAACAGAAAACTTGTTGTCTACTGCGTTCTGGTATGAAGCTCTTTTTTGATCAATTGCCCCTTGACGAAGGGTATAACTGATGTCAAGTCCTGAGTCACGCATGTTTAACCCCTGGTTTAATCCCTGAGCTCCGCATCCAACAATTACAATTTTTTTACCTTTTAAGGCTTCGATACCTTTATCGAATTCAGAAGAATCCATAAAACGGCATTGAGCCAGTTGATGTAGTTGTTCTCTTAGTGAAAGTTGATTGAAATAATTCGTCATTATTTTATTGATTTAATCGTTAATTATCTTTTTTAAAAGTATTCAAAATATCTGAGATTCCCATTTTTGATTTGGTTACCGAAATTCTTCCCGAACGAACAAATTGAAGCAGTCCAAAAGGAGCCAAATCTTTACGTAGTTTTTCTGTTTCTTCACGAAAGCCTGTTTTTTCGATGACAAAAAACTCGGGAGTAACCACAACAATATTTGCATGGCTGTCCTTAATTACGTTTTGGATGTGTCGTTCTTCAAAAAGTGAGCTGGACTTAACTTTAAACAATGCTGATTCCTGAAAAATTGTTTCCTCATCTGTATGGTAATAAGCCTTGATAACATCAACCTGCTTTTCAATTTGTTGGATGAGTTTCTTCACCTTTTCTTCTTCTAGTTCAACGACAATAACAAAGCGGAAAACATTCTTAATCTCTGAAAGAGAAGTTGAAAAGCTTTCTATATTAATGTGTCGTTTTAAAAATATAGCTGAAATTCGGTTTAACAAACCGACATTGTTTTCAGAATAGATCGATATGGTGTAAGTGTTGTTGTTTTTCAAAATATAATTAATTAAGACGTATTTCTGAGACTGATGCACCAGTTGGAATCATAGGGAAGACATTGGCTTCTTTCTCAACACATATTTCTAAGAAATAAGGTTTCTCTGAAGCGATCATTTCCGCAACAGCAGCATCAAGGTCTTCTCTTTTGTCAACTTTTTTAGCCTCCAAATGATAGCCTTTTGCAATGGCCACAAAATTAGGATTTACCATTTCAGTAGAAGCGTATCGTTTTTCAAAAAACAGCTGTTGCCATTGTCTTACCATTCCGAGGAAATCATTGTTTAGAACAACAATTTTTACTGCAGTTTGGGTTTGAAAAATGGTTCCCAACTCTTGAATCGTCATCTGATAACCTCCATCACCAATCACGGCAACGACCTCTCTTTCAGGTGCTCCCATTTTTGCTCCTAGCGCTGCTGGAAGGGCAAAGCCCATTGTTCCAAGACCTCCAGAAGTCACGTTACTCTTAGACCGAACAAATTCTGCATATCGACAGGCAACCATTTGATGTTGCCCTACATCAGTTACGATCACAGCATCCCCTTTGGTGTGTTTGTTTATTGCCATTATGGCCTCTCCCATGGTCAATCCTTCTTTTGTCGGATTCAGGTCTTTGTCAATAACCTTTTCCACTTCAATTTTCATGAAATCATCAAAGCGGTTGATCCATTTTTCATGGGTATTGTTTTTTATCAAAGATAAAATTGTAGCCAGGCTGTCTTTACAACTTCCCATTACTGGAATGTCTGCTTTTACATTTTTGTTTACCTCAGCAGGGTCTATTTCAAAATGAATGATTTTAGCTTGCTTTGCATAAGTATTTAGATCTCCAGTTACTCGATCGTCAAAACGCATCCCAATGGCGATTAACAAATCACATTCGTTGGTGAGCATATTTGGACCATAATTCCCATGCATTCCGACCATTCCTACATTGAGTGGATGTGCCGTTGGCAAAGCAGAAAGCCCAAGAATGGTCCATGCAGCAGGAATACCAGATTTCTCAACAAAATCTTTAAACTCTTGTTCTGCATTTCCAAGAATAACTCCTTGTCCCCATATAATAAAAGGTTTTTTAGCATTATTAATTGCTTCAGCAGCCGCTGCAATAGCAGCAGGTTCGATATCTGGAACAGGTTTATAACTTCTGATTCCAGTACATTTTTCATAAGAAAAATCAAAAGTATCAAACTGGGCGTCTTTTGTAATGTCTATCAAAACGGGTCCCGGACGGCCTGAACGCGCGATGTAAAATGCCTTAGCCATAACCGATGGAATTTCACTTGCTTTCGTTATTTGGCAATTCCATTTGGTTACTGGTGTTGAAATACCAATGATATCCGTTTCTTGAAAAGCGTCAGAGCCCAATAAATGCGATCCTACTTGTCCCGTGATACAAACCATCGGAGTAGAATCTATTTGAGCATCTGCAATTCCGGTGACCAAGTTGGTTGCACCAGGGCCAGAAGTAGCCATGGCGACTCCTACTTTACCTGAAGTTCGAGCAAATCCTTGAGCCGCATGAGTTGCTCCTTGTTCGTGTCTCGTTAAAACATGTTGAAGCTCCTCTTGAAACTTATACAATTCATCGTAGATGGGCATAATTGCTCCCCCAGGATAACCGTAAATCAAGTCAACCCCTTCTGCCAAAAGACAGCGGATAACTGCTTCGGCGCCGCTTATTTTGATTCCCTTCGTTGGGTTTTCCGAAATTTTATTCTCCGTTGTTTTCATTTTTATTCGGTATCAGTTACACAACCTTCTGAAGCTGTAGCAACACTTTTAATGTATTTAAATAATACTCCCTTAGTAAATTTATATGCAGGTTGTACCCATTTGGTTTTCCTAGTTTCAATCTCAGCATCAGACAAATCAACACTCAAAGTATTGGTTTCGGCATCAATCGTGATAACATCCCCGTCTTCCAAAAGTCCGATCGAACCTCCTTCTTGGGCTTCAGGAACAATGTGTCCTACGACAAATCCGTGAGTTCCCCCTGAAAATCTACCATCGGTAATGAGCGCGACATCTTTCCCAAGACCAGCCCCCATAATTGCAGCGGTAGGTTTCAACATTTCTGGCATCCCTGGGCCTCCTTTTGGACCTTCATAACGAATGACGACCACATCGCCTTTCTTTACTTTTCCTGAACGGATCCCGTCATTGGCATCATATTCTCCATTGAAAACCCTGGCAGGACCAACAAAACGCAAACCTTCCTTACCTGTTATTTTAGCAACCGAGCCTCCCGTGGCTAAATTTCCTTTTAAAATTCTTATGTGTCCCGTTGCTTTGATCGGATTGTCAAGAGGTCTAAACAGGTCTTGATTTTCTTTTAAGCTGGGCACCGATGCCAAATTCTCAGCAAGGGTCTTACCTGTAACAGTTAAACAATCGCCATGTAGCATATCATGCTCAAGCATAAACTTCAATACTGCTGGGACTCCTCCGATATTATGAAGGTCTTTCATCAAGTATTTTCCACTTGGCTTTAAGTCGGCCAAAAATGGTGTGGAATCACTTATTCTTTGAAAATCATCAATGGTCAAATCAATATCAGCGGCTTTGGCGATGGCCAGAAAATGCAATACTGCATTTGTAGACCCTCCCAACACTGTGATCAAGCGCAATGCGTTTTCCAATGATTTTTTTGTAACAATATCAAGGGGTTTGATGTCCTTTTCCAAAAGGTTTTTCATCGCAGGTCCCAAAGCCTTGCATTCTTCTATTTTCTGGTCACTTACAGCGGGGTTTGACGAGTTGTATGGCAATGCCATCCCAAGTACTTCTATTGCAGAAGCCATTGTGTTTGCGGTGTACATTCCACCGCAAGCTCCTGCGCCAGGGCATGCGTTACGAATAACCTCTTTATATTCTTTTTCGTCAATAACACCGGCTACTTTTTCTCCCCATGCTTCGAAAGCCGATACTACATCAAGCTCTTTGTCTTTGTGACAACCAGCGGCAATGGTTCCTCCGTAAACTAATATGGAAGGGCGATTCAGACGAAGCATCGCAATTAATGCACCTGGCATATTTTTGTCACAGCCCACTACCGTAACAACTCCATCGTAGGACATGGCCTGGACCACGGTTTCAATCGAATCTGCAATAATGTCTCTTGAAGGCAGCGAAAATCGCATTCCAGGAGTTCCCATGGAAATTCCATCACTAACGCCAATGGTATTAAAAATTAAACCCAACATATCATGAGGGGCTATGCCCGCTTTCACATGAACCGAAAGATCATTCAGGTGCATGTTACAAGGATTCCCCTCATAGCCCGTACTTGCAATTCCAATCAAAGGTTTTTTAAAGTCCTCATCGGTCATTCCGATTGCATGTAACATCGCTTGCGCTGCAGGCTGTGTGGTATCTTGCGTAACTCTTTTACTGAATTTATTAAGCTCCATTTTATTAATTTACTACGAATTTAATTTGAGTCAATAAATAAGTGTTTATTAATATGTTATTATACATTATGTTCAAAACAAAACAAGTTTATTCAATCAATTGATTTATAAGGTTTTAATTGATTTTTAACCACACATTCAAAGAATAAAATTTTCTAAGAAATTAGATTATCTTTGAATTCAAGTCAAACCCTAAAGTAGAAAATAATGGAAGAAATCAACATAGAAAATACCGTCGATTTAATACACAAGAAACAAGCTGTGTTTTTTTCTTCCCAAATAACTTTGTCCAGTGCTTTTCGAATTAAAAAACTTAAAAAGCTACTCAAAACAATTGTTCAAAAGGAAAAAGAGATTCACCAAGCCCTTTTTAAAGACCTCAGAAAATCGAGCTTTGAGTCCATGACTTCTGAGACAATTTTTGTGGAAAAGGAAATAAGAAAAATGATCCAACTATTGCCGAGTTGGAACCGGCCGCAACGCGTTCAAAGTAGTTTATTAAACTTTCCTTCTCGTGATTATATTATTCCTGAACCTTATGGCAAAACCTTACTTATCAGTCCATGGAATTATCCTTTTCAACTGGCCATTACCCCCTTGGTAGGTGCTGTTGCTGCAGGAAACACTGTGGTATTAAAACCCTCTGAATTTGCACCCAATACCGCCAAAATAATCAATGAAATCATCGCAGAAGTTTTTGAACCAGAACATGTAACCGTTCTGGAAGGAAATGTTTTAATGGCGACGGCCTTATTGAAAAAACGTTGGGATTATATCTTTTTTACTGGAAGCACTGCTATCGGAAAAATTATTGCAAAAGCAGCGGCTGAACACTTAACGCCCACTACTTTGGAGTTGGGAGGAAAAAGCCCTTGTATTGTCGACGCAAGTGCCCCGATCAAGATGACCGCAAAAAGAATTGTTTGGGGAAAATTCCTTAATTGTGGGCAGACTTGTATTGCGCCTGACTTCCTTCTGGTGGACAAAAAAATTAAAGCTGAGCTTACCCAACAAATCATAAAAGAAATCCAAAAGGCCTATGGGGAAGATCAATCCCTATCTGCGGATTACGGCAGGATCATTCATGAAAAACATTTGAGTCGTTTGAAAGATTATCTTCATGGCCAAAACATTGTTTTCGGTGGTAATGTAGCACAAGACACCCTTTACTTTGGCCCAACGATCGTTGATGAGCCTGCGCCAGACAGTCCGCTTATGAAAGAGGAAGTTTTTGGACCTATTCTTCCCATAGTGAGCTATGAATCAGAACAGCATTTGCACGAAATCCTTGAAAATCGAGAGCGTCCTTTGGCGTTTTATGTGTTTTCAAAAAAGAACAAATTCGTCAACAGCTTGTTTGGCAAGTATTCGTTTGGCGGCGGAGTCGCCAATGATTCTATCATCCATTTTGCCAATGATAATCTTCCTTTTGGCGGGATTGGCAACAGCGGAATGGGCGCTTATCACGGAAAACACAGCTTGGCGTTATTTACACATAAAAAGCCTGTCGTAAAACGCAGCTTTTGGTTTGATATCCCTGGTCGCTATGCCCCCTACCCCAAGTCATTATCCTTTCTAAAATTTTTAATTAAAAATCTTTAATGTCAGAAAAAAAAGTAAGTGAAGCCATTGCATACAGAAGATCCGTTAGGATTTTCGATGACAAAAAAAAAGTAATTACTGGAACTGTCAAGAATTGTCTTGAGCAAGCCCACCTGGCTCCTTCCAGTAGTAACCTGCAATTGTGGGAATTTCATCACATCACCTCCGAAGAAAAATGTAAACTTGTTGCAAAAACATGCTTCAACCAACCCGCTGCAAGCACTGCACAACAATTGGTTGTTGTTGTCGTCAGGAGAGATCTTTGGCGACAAAGGGTAGCAGCCAACATTGAGTTCATCAAAAAAGGATTCCTCAAAAAGAACATTGTCGATCCCGAAACTCAAAAGAAAGCGTTGGGTTACTATCAAGAGATTATCCCCCAATTATACAAAGGAGGAAATCCATTTCGTGGATTTTTGAACAAATTAGTAATGGGAATTAAAGGGCTATCCAAAACAACCTACCGGGAAGTCAACGCAAGCGATTTACGCGTCGTAGGTCACAAAAGTGCTGCCCTCGCCGCTCAAAATTTCATGGTCAGTATGGCCGGCCATGGTTATGACACCTGCCCCATGGAGGGATTTGATTCCAAAAAGGTGAAAAATCTACTTAAACTTCCTGCTGGCGCAGAAATCAGCATGATCATTGGGTGTGGCATCAGAAAAGCTGAAGGTGTATATGGTGACCGTTTTCGCGTTCCTTTTGAAGAAGTTTACAAGGAATCGTAATCATTGATTTACTAGAATAAGGTCCTTTTTTATCTGGTGATTCCGTAGCCTGATGTTTTTTTAGATTTGTCTGTAAACGATTCTAGATGAATTTTTATATTCATCCATAACCGTTGAATTTAAAACCAATTGAATACATAAAAAAATCCCCTCTTTCTGAGGGGATTTTTTTATTCTAGTAACAATTTAAAAATTACTTTTTGTCTTCTAATAATTCCAATCGCTCTAAAATGCTTTTCATTGTTTTCTTATAATGTGCATTTTCAGCTTTTAAAGCCTCAATTTCTTTTTCTTGCGCAATGGTGTGCAAGTACAATTCTTCCACTTTTTCTAGGTTGGTACGAATGTTTTCAGAAATATTCCATCTTCCCGCCGCATCAATGTCAGCACGACTTTGAACACCCGGTAAGTGTTTGTTGGCTTTAACAAAAGCCTCTACCTCTTCTAAAGTAGGTAAAGTATAATCTTTGTTAAACTCTGAACTTCCATCATAATAACTTTCAAACACATAATCTGGATGTGTGAAAGTAACCGTTCCAGTTTTGTATATTTCTCCACTTACTCTGGCATCTCCTACAACTTCCAACCTATAGTTGGCTCCTGTTGAAGCAGCTAGCCCCACAAGCAAGGTGTTGCTTACTGTCAAAACTCCTTCGACTGTTGTATTCCCCAGCGTGGCGAGAGAAGTCGTTTGACTTGCTCCTCCCGAAACACCAACGGTTAAGACATTGGTTGCACTATTAAAATTAAGTTCTGCTATGCTTTGACTATCGGTACCCGAATTGGCTAAAGTACTTAAATCTACGGTATCCGATGCTCCTCCTGTGATGCCAATGGTTAAGGTATTGGACGCATCAAGCGAAAGGTTTGCAATGGACTGGCTGTCTGTACCGGTATTGTCAAGATAAGACAAATCAATAGTTTGGCTTGCTCCATTACTAATGGCAATGGTTAATGTATTGCTAGTAGTGTTAAAATTAGAACCTACAATGTCTTGACTAAAATCATCTAAACTCACCGAATTTGTTCCCGAAATCTCTAATACATCACCTGTTAAGCTAAGGGTTTGACTGTCCGTATTAGCAATGGAACTAAAGTCTACTGTGTTTCCTTGTCTTATACTCAATGCAGTTCCATTAAGTGTCAGTGTTTGGTTGTCCGGCGCAACAGGGATTGCAACACTCCCCCCATTGGATAGTGAGATAATATGTCTGTCTATTGAAAGCTGTTGGTAGCTTTCTGTTATACTAGCTGTTCCTGAATCAGCGTTCAAACAATTCCAAGCTTCTTGAGTGCTGTTATAAACTTGGAGGCAGTCCTCTGTCGTATTATAGATCAATAGCCCGTTGGGCACATCGCTTGTAAATGCACTGTCCCGATCTATTGAGCTCATGCGAGGAAACAAGACCCCTTGTGAGGTGCTTTCCAATTCCAAAAGTGCATTGGCATTTACATCGGTGGGATTGTCTCCCAGCTTGGCTTGCGCACTTAAGGTAATGCCTAGGAGCATAAAGCAAGCAGTTAATAAAAGAGTAATTTTTGTTTTCATAGTTCTTGGATTTAATTATTTAATTAATTTGTATTCGTGAATTTGTTATTGAGCTCAGGGCTTTTTCTTTATTATAGGTTCCTATGTCATCTTCTTCAATATTTCCCTCTTTTGGGGTTGGGCTGCCGAGTCTAATCTTTAATAGTAACTCGTGACTGCCTCCCGTGATGGAAGCCAATTGCCCTGCCGTTGGGGCTTGATAGGGATAACCCAAGGTAAACGCACCATCGGTTTTTAACAATAGGGTTCCAGTGATTCCTGCATCAAACTGATAGCCCACAGTGGCTTCGAGCTTTTTATAGCCCAAACCAGTGTTGGCAACCACCGACCATGGAGCAGCAGCCACATAGCGCACTAAGGTAGAACCGACCCAAGACCAGTCGCTACTCAAAGGCAACTTGGCCCCTGCTATGGCGTAAAAGTGTGGGAGGTCTTCCGGGGTGGTGGAAAAACCATTTTGTTCTTTATAGCGTTTTGTGGATAAAATTTCAGGGAGTGAAATCGACAGGAAGTATTTCTCTGATTGCAAATAGATCCCTACTCCTATGTTGGGGTTGAAATGAGAATAGCTTGAAAAAGCTCTGTCTCCCGTCGTTTCTAAATTATTTAAATTATTCAGGTCAACCGAAAAGTTGTTTCCTCCTGCTGCAAGACCCAAATAGAGATTCCATTGGTCGTTTAAAGGCATGAATTTGACCTGAAGCCGCCAATATTCCGAGTGTAAGCGGTAAGTCATAGGCAGCACCTTCTTTCCTTAAATCAGCGGGAGCCATGTTGATCGTGATTTTTTTTCCCGGGAGTTTGTAACCAATATTCTTTAGGGCGGCAGCGATTCTGAAATTACTTTCTCTCACCGCATTATCGGGTAAACCGACCAGGTGGTAACCGATTCCAACATCAATATTGACTTCAATGGTAATGAGTTGAGCATCCACGCCAAAGACAGCGCTTCCATAGACAGAAATTAGCATAAAGGATTGATAAGATTTGGTGTTTAAATATAATGAAATATTAAATACCAGCTCAAAACCTGATTCATAAACACTGTAAAACCGCTACTTTAGGGTTTTAAACTTCTGTAATCCTTGCTTTAACCAGTTTTCATAGGTCACCTTGTCGGTATATTGAATGGGCTGATTGAGCAAAACATTGTCCGGACTCATTAGGACATAAAAAGGTTGAGAGGCACTCTCAAAATTTAAGCTTTGAAATGTCGCCCACTTCTCCCCTATGGTATTGATGGTCTTGATCCTTCCATTGGGATATTGGAAATCAAATTGATCGGTTTCAGGCAACTCCGTTCGGTCATCGATGTATAGAGAAATGATGATGAATTCATCTTTGAGCATTCGATAAACCTCCCCTTGCGACCAAACATTTTCTTCCATTTTTCGGCAATTCACACATGCCCAACCTGTAAAATCAAGCAATATGGGTTTGTTGGTTTTTAAGGCATATTGCTGTCCTACTTCAAAATCCTTAAAGCAATTTAAAGCCAAAGGACAATCGCTTTCTAATTCATAGATACTATAAAAAACTGGGGGTGGAAAACCACTAAGTAAGGACAATTGCCCCTTTTGATCTTTCCCTAATCCTGAACCGAGATAAACCACAAAAATCAAAGCCAAAACAGCCAGTATTCTTTGAATGGGTTTAATTTTTTCTCCTTTAACGTCATGCGGAAACCTAAGCCAACCCATCAAATAAAGAAACAGTAATAGGGAAATGATTAACCAAATGCCTATAAATATTTCTCTTTTCAAAAGTCCCCAATGTCCAACCAAGTCAGCATTCGAAAGGAATTTTAAAGCCAGTGCCAATTCAAGAAAGCCTAAAATCACTTTGATTTTGGTCATCCACCCCCCCGATTTAGGAATCGATTGGAGTGCATTGGGGAAGACGGCAAATAAGGCAAATGGCAAAGCCAATGCTGCGCCAAAACCTCCCATCCCAACTGTCAGTTGCATCGCCCCCGCGTCAGAAGACAAAGAACTTGCAAGTAATGACCCTAAAATTGGACCCGTGCAAGAAAACGAAACGATTGCCAAAGTGAGAGCCATAAAAAAGATTCCCAAGACACCGCCACCTGATGCTGCTGTGTCCGACCGATTGCCCCATCCACTGGGTAAGGTTAATTCGTAATATCCAAAAAAGGAAAAAGCGAAAAAGACAAATACCAAAAAGAAGACGACGTTTAGGACGATATTCGTCGCTATGTTATTTAATATTTGTGGATCTACCGCGTCTAGAAAATGGAAGGGCAAACTTAAAATCAAATAGATAATCAAGATAAAAAATCCATAAAGAACAGCTCTGATGACTCCTTGTTTTTTGGACCCGCTGTGTTTTAAGAAGAAAGAAACCGTCAACGGAATCATGGGGAAAACACAGGGAGTGAGCAAAGCAATAATTCCACCAAGAAAACCCAATAAGAACAAATTAAAATAACCACTCCCCGCTCCCTTATTCGCGTTTTGATCGAGTAGCGATTTGTCTTTAAAGTTAATCTTTAATTTTTCTGATTTTAATTTGCTTGCCGCATCAATGGTTTTTTCTGCAATGGGTTTTACTACATCGGAGGACAGATTAAAATCAAAAGATTCTTCCCTAAAAATACAGACTTTATCATCACAGGCTTGGTAATTGATTTCTCCCGTAATTTGACTGGTTTCGGGTTTAAGCAATCGGATTCGTTGACGGAAGGATGCTTTTTTATCAAAATAAGAAAGCTCCATTTCAAAAATAGGATCAAATTCAGTGATGCTTTCACTCGCTGTGATCGCCCCGACCAATTCATAAGCTTCCCCTTCATTTTTAAAAACAAATTCTGTTGGCACGGGACCATCTTCTGGTAAATCGAGCGCATAGAGGTGCCAATTTTCGATAATTGACGCCTCAAAACTCAAAACATATTCGGTGTTTGATACTTTCTCAAACCCCGTCACCCAGGTCACAGGCTCTTGAGCCTTAAGTATTGTTGCAAACAGAATCGTGTAAAGTAGTAGTAAATTTCTCATTTGAAATAAGTTAATCTATTAAAGTGATTTTGAGGTTGTTTTTATAGGCTAAGGGTGAAATAAATCGTTCATCACATCGATGACCAATGACCCATACAATTTGATTTTCGGAACATAAAAGCCACTGATTTTCCTTTTGAATTTTAGAAAATTTTTGGTCTTTAAAAAATTTGCTCAACAATTTCTTGCCCCTCATCCCAGAAGGAAAAAAATGGTCGCCCTCTTCCCACTTTCTTATTTTTAAAGGGAATTTAATTTTATCAAATTTCAAAAAAGCAGTTTTGTTGTTTGGAGAATTCACAGAATTATTTTGTTCAAACTTCAGGTTTAATGGAACCGTAATTTCTTGAGTGTCCTCCAGAACAAAATAAGATTCCGATTTATTAAATTCTTTTTTAACAGAAATAATTAATTGATCTCGATCTTTTAAAATACGATGGGTATCCGATTCTAAAAACTTACCCGATTGAGCAGCAACTAAAGCCTTCAGACTTGCAAGGTCTGGGAAACCATATGCACGAAAAAGTTCATACCACAAGGCATCGTTAGATTGAATTGAAATTAATGATTCGATTGAGATATAAATTAATTCTTTATCGATTAAGAAATGTTTCTCTTTAAAATCATTTACAATTTGATCAAAGGCAATACGAGTTGAATTGAGATTTAAGAGTGAAGTTTTGAAACCCTCTAAAAATTGTGGCTGAACTTTTATTAATTCTGAAATTACCTCATGTCGCAATTGATTCCTTAAATAATCTAAAGTTGCATTCGAGCTGTCTTCCCTCCATTCCAATTGGTGTTTTTGAGCATAATTTAAAATCATCTCCCTTGAAAAAGGCAAGAGCGGTCTTAAAAGCGTATTCGTTTGCTCAGGAATCCCCAAAAGTCCTTTGAGACCTGATCCCCGTGATAGGTTGATCAGAAATGTTTCTAAGCTGTCATTGAGGTGGTGGCCAGTTGCAATTTTAGAATAATCATTTGCAACCCTTATTTCTTCAAACCATTGATAGCGTAATTCTCTAGCAGCCATCTGAGTAGAAAGCTTATGCTTTTCAATGTGAACCTTGGTGTTAAAAGTGGTTTCAAAAAACTTACAGTTAAATTGTTCGGATAATTTTCGGACAAAAGTCGCATCTTTATCACTTTCAACTCCTCTTAGATTAAAATTACAATGTGCAATTCCAAAATTTAATTTACTCTTAAAAAACAAATCTGACATTACTACGCTGTCAAGCCCTCCACTAACCGTGAGTAGAATGGAATCACTTCGGGAGATTCCTAAACTTTTAATATGGGCTTGAAACTCGAGTAACATTTTGCAAATTTAGAGAAGAAATAACTATAATTCATCCCAATAAAAATAAATCCAAAACCAACCTACTATTTCTTTTGTGTCGATTTTTTTTGAAAAACAAAAATAAATGTTGAAATTTGCACCGTTATGAACAATAATATAATCTTAAATATTGTTTCACCAATCGCTCCGTTGCGCTTTCCGCGTCGTAACCGTCGCCCCTAGTGGGTATCATATCAAGTATGAGACTCAGGTGCGTCCGGTCTCGTTTTCCAAGAATCTTTCTATTTTTTTTAAACTTAAACACATTTGTCAATAATGGAAATTATTATTGCCAACTCAAGACATATTAAACACTCAAAAGCGATTAGCGTTTGTATCGGTGAATCGGCAAAAGTCAGAGGAACTGGTATTGCCAGGAGAAGCGCTGAATACATCAGTAAAAAAATGGAATCTGGAAATGCGATTATTGCATTAGACAATGATCAATTTGCTGGATTTTGCTACATCGAAGTCTGGGGGCATGGAAAATATGTTGCGCATTCGGGCTTGATCGTGAACCCAGACCACCGGGGAAAAGGACTTGCTAAAAAAATAAAACAAAGGGTATTTAGGCTTTCAAAAGAAAAATATGCCGATGCAAAAATATTTGGAATCACTACTGGAATGGCGGTGATGAATATCAACTATGAACTGGGTTATAAACCCGTTTCATTTTCTGAATTAACCGATGATCCGGATTTCTGGAAAGGCTGTCAGACCTGCAAGAACTATGACGTATTGACCCGTACAGAAAGAAGTATGTGTCTTTGCACAGGCATGCTTTATGATCCTCAAAAGATAAAAATAAATTGAAAAATAATTCAAATGGCGAATAAAACATTGGTACTGGCATACAGTGGAGGTTTAGACACTTCCTATTGCCTTAAAAAACTATCACAAGAAGGATTTGACATTCACGCGGTGAGTGTAAATACAGGAGGGTTTTCTTCTGATGAAATTAAAACCATGGAAGCCAAAGCGCTAAAAATGGGTGCTTTTTCTTATAAATCAATCGACGCTTTGAAATCTTTTTATTCCAAAGTCGTGAAATACTTGGTTTTTGGAAACGTACTTAAAAATGGAACCTATCCACTTTCCGTAAGCGCAGAGAGGATCGTTCAGGCACTCGAAATAATCGCTTATGCAAAAGAAATAAAAGCAGACGCCATTGCTCATGGAAGCACTGGAGCTGGGAACGACCAGGTCCGATTTGATTTGATTTTTCAGGTATTAGCCCCAGGGATAGAAATCATTACGCCCATCAGAGATCAACAACTCTCGAGAGAAGCTGAAATCGAATACCTAAAAGAACAAGGAGTCGAAATGGCTTGGGAAAAAGCTCAGTATTCAATCAACCAAGGTCTTTGGGGTACAAGTGTGGGAGGAAAAGAGACCTTAACATCAGATAAAAGTTTACCTGAATCGGCCTATCCTAGTCAGGTTCAAAAAAATACTCCTGAAAAAGTGACCCTTAATTTTGAAAAAGGGGAACTGGTTGGTTTAAATGGGAAAAAAGACACTGCCGTTAACAATATCATGGCACTGCAAGAACTAGCTAAGCAGTTTGGAATTGGAAGAGAAATTCATGTAGGAGATACAATTATTGGAATTAAAGGAAGGGTCGGTTTTGAAGCTGCTGCACCTTTAATCATAATAAAAGCGCACCACCTTTTAGAAAAACATACGCTCAGCAAATGGCAGTTGTTTCAAAAAGAACAGTCCGGTAGTTTCTATGGAATGTTACTTCACGAGGGGCAATATCTTGATCCAGTAATGAGAGATTTAGAAGCCTTTTTAACGAGCAGTCAGGAAAATGTAACTGGAAGGGTAATGGTAACCCTTCACCCCTATCGATTTGAATTGGAGGGAATCGATTCTCCACACGATTTGATGAACGCCTCTTTTGGCAGTTATGGAGAAATGAACAAAGGTTGGACCGCAGATGATGCAAAAGGCTTTATCAAGATCATTTCGAATCAAAATAAAATTTACCAACACGTAAATAATAAATAATGAAAAAAGTTGGAATAATAGGAGGTTCAGGGTATACAGGCGGAGAGCTAATCAGATTGGTGCTACACCACCCTGCTTTGGCGTTAGATTTTATCTACAGCACCACCCGACCCGGTACACCACTACATGACACACATGTTGATTTATTGGGAACAGAAATTCCTGATTTTACAGATCAGATTAACCCAGCAGTTGATGTGGTTTTCTTGTGTGTAGGTCATGGAAAGTCGGCAGGGTTTTTAAAAGAAAATAAATTTTCGGAAGCAACAATCATCATTGATTTAAGCAATGATTTTAGATTAAAAAATGATGCTTCTTTTCAAGGTTATAATTTTGTTTACGGGCTTCCAGAATTACAAAGAGAGACCATAGAAAAGGCGACTGCCATTGCGAATCCGGGTTGTTTTGCTACAGCTATTCAGCTGGCATTATTACCTTTGGCAAGAAAGGGCATGATCACCAACCCAGTTCATATAAATGCCACCACTGGAAGTACAGGAGCAGGCGTTGGTTTAAGTGCAAGTTCCCATTTTAGTTGGAGAAACAACAACTTGTCTTGGTACAAGCCTTTTACCCACCAACATTTGGGAGAAATAGGTGAAACCTTAGACAATCCTAAGCTATATTTCCTCCCGCAAAGAGGTGATTTTACCAGAGGAATTTTTGCCAGTTGCTATACTTTCTTTGATGGAAATTTAGAAGACGCAAAAACCATTTATAAGGATTTTTATAAATCACATCCTTTTACGCACGTATCAGAAAATGAAGTTGCGTTAAAACAAGTCATTAATACCAATAATTGTGCTATTCATTTGCACCAGTTTGAAGATCAATTATTAATTACCTCTGTGATAGACAATCTTATTAAAGGAGCATCTGGTCAAGCCATTCAGAATCTGAACCTCATCATGGGTTGGGAGGAAGATTTGGGTTTAAGATTAAAAGCAAGTATATTTTAAAATATTAATAAAATAATAATTATGAAAATAGCCATCATAGGGTCAGGAAATTTAGGTTTAAGTATTGCCAAAGGATTGGTTTACAACAATACTTACACTTCACTTTACCTCACAAAAAGAGACCTCAGTTCAATTGAAAACTGGAAAGAATACAACAATGTTAAAATCACATCTGACAACAAAGAAGCTGTGAAAAATTCTGACATTATCATTTTTACGGTACAACCTTCACAATTTGATTCCATCTTGGATGACATTAAAGAGGTATTAAATGATAAGCACGTGCTTATTTCTGCAATAACTGGTTTCAGTATCGGAAGAATGGAAGATAAATTAGATGCTAAATACCCAATTATTCGAAGCATGCCGAATACAGCTATTTCGGTAGGGAAATCAATGACTTGCTTGTGTTCCAATGTGGTCGGAGAAAAAAGAATTGCCATCGCAGAAGCCATTTTTAATGGACTGGGTACGACAATAAAAATTGAAGAAGACAGAATGCAAGCAGCAACGGTGATTTGTGCCAGTGGAATTGCGTTCTGGATGAGGTTAATCAGGGCGACCACGCAAGGTGGTGTTCAGATGGGATTTGACGCCGATGAATCGATGCAGATGTCCATGCATACAGCGCTAGGGGCAGCAAGTCTTCTTATCGAAACCAACTCGCATCCTGAAAAAGAAATTGATAAGGTTACTACCCCAAAAGGTTGTACCATCACCGGGTTAAACGAAATGGAACACCAAGGGCTGAGTTCTTCATTGATTAAAGGTTTGATGGCCTCCTTTGAAAAAATAAATGAAATAAAAATTCAATGAAATTATTTGATGTATATCCTTTGTACGATGTCTGTCCAGTAAGGGCTAAAGATGTTCATGTCTATGATGAGAAAGGGACTGAATACCTTGATCTCTATGGAGGTCATGCGGTCATTTCGGTAGGCCATGGTCATCCGCATTATGTGGAGCAACTTGAAAAACAACTGCATAAAATCGCCTTTTATTCCAATGCAATTATCAACCCTTTGCAGCAAGAATTGGCAGATAAAATTGGGAATCATTCTTGTTTACACGACTATCAAATGTTCTTGTGTAGTTCGGGTGCCGAAGCCAATGAAAATGCCTTGAAACTGGCTTCCTTTCAGACAGGAAAAAAAAGAGTGATTGCATTTAAAAATGCTTTTCATGGAAGAACCAGTGCCGCGGTTGCCGCGACGGACAACAGAAATATTAATGCACCGTTAAACCAGCAACAAGAAGTTACATTTTTGGCTTTCAATGATTCGCAAGCGCTGGAGGAAGAACTAAAAAAAGGAGATGTTTGTGCTGTCATTTTCGAACCCATTCAAGGAGTCGGAGGGCTCGACATGCCTGAAGATGATTTTGTTTTTCAAATGGAAAGTTTGTGCAATCAATACAATACTTGTTTAATCGCTGACGAGGTTCAATCTGGATTTTCAAGATCTGGGACTTTCTTTGCTTTTCAAAAAAACAACATTCAACCGCACATCATCACTATGGCCAAAGGAATGGGAAATGGTTTTCCAATTGGAGGTATTTTGGTGCATCCTGACATAAAGTCCAAATACGGGATGCTCGGTACAACATTTGGAGGAAATCACTTGGCCTGTGTTGCCTCAATTGCTGTTTTGGATATTCTCAAAAATGAAAACTTACAAAACCATGCCAAAACCATGGAAGTCTATTTTAGATCACTTGCCAAAAAGTTAAATGGCGTTAAAATAAAGGGAAGAGGACTCATGCTGGGCTTGGAATTTGACTTTGAAGTGGGACCACTTAGAAAAAGGCTTATTTATGAAAAACATATTTTTACTGGAGGAAGTAGCAATAAGAACGTATTGAGAATCTTACCTCCTTTGACCGTTCAAAAGGCGCATTTTGATCAACTTTTTGAAGCATTAGAAGAATTATTATGAAGCATTTTATCACCTTAGCAGATTTACCAGATTTTAATAAAACACTTGCCAGCGCAATTGAATTAAAAAAAGATGCTACTAGATTTGATTCCATTGGAAAGGGCAAGACTTTGGGGATGTTGTTCTTTAATCCCAGTTTAAGAACTCGGTTGAGCACTCAAAAAGCTGCTCAAAACTTGGGGGTTCATACCATGGTTATGAATTTCAGTAATGAAGCTTGGGCGCTAGAATTTGAGGATGGAACCAAAATGAGTGGACTCAGGTCGGAACACGTAAAAGAAGCTGCTGCAGTAGTTTCTCAGTATTGCGATATGGTTGCCATTCGAGCATTTGCTTCACTTACGGATAAGGAAAAAGATGAGGCTGAAATTGTATTAAAAAGCTTTGCCAAATATGCGAGTGTACCCATTATCAACATGGAAAGTGCTACTGCGCATCCTTTGCAAGGATTGGCAGATGCCATTACAATTACAGAACACCAAACCATTCATAGACCCAAAGTCGTTTTGACATGGGCGCCACATCCAAAAGCACTTCCCCATGCCGTTGGAAATTCATTTACAAAAATGATGAACTACTTGGCGGCAGATTTTGTAATTGCGCATCCGGAGGGTTACGCATTGAATCCTGAAATTACTAAAGGAATCAAATGTGTCACCAACCAGGAAGAAGCATTAAAAGGAGCTGACTTTGTGTATGCAAAGAATTGGTGTTCTTATGAAAAATATGGACAAATACTCAGAACCGATGATGAATGGATGCTTACTCAAGAAAAAATGGAATTGACAAACAATGGAAAGTTTATGCATTGCCTTCCGATAAGAAGGAACATTGTAGCGGCTGATGGTGTATTGGACAGCCCAAATTCTTTGGTTATAAAACAGTCAGAAAACAGAACTTATGCGGCACAAGCCGTCTTAAAACAACTTTTGGAAAATGGATAAGCTTTCGGTTGTCAAAATTGGTGGAAATGTCATTGAAGACGCTAAAGTTTTAGCTTCTTTCTTAAAAGATTTCTCAGTGCTTGAGGGATTAAAAATTTTGGTCCATGGAGGCGGAAAAAAAGCCACCGAAATGGCACATCAACTTGATGTTCCTGTTCAAATGATAGAAGGCAGAAGAATCACAGATGCTGCCAACTTAGAAATCATCACCATGCTATATGGAGGTAAAATCAACAAGAATATTGTAGCCCAACTACAAGCGTTGAACTGTAACTCGATCGGACTTTCTGGAGCAGACGGCAACGCGATATCGGCCGTAAAAAGACCTGTTGATAAAATAGATTATGGTTTTGTTGGAGACATTATTGCTGTTAATGAAAACCTATTTCAATTACTCCTAAACAATGGGCTCAACCCTGTATGTTGTGCCATATCGCATGATGAAAAAGGGCAGTTACTAAACACCAATGCAGACACGATTGCAGCATCAATTGCAAAAACTTTATCTAAACATTTTGAAGTATCTTTGTGGTATTGTTTTGAAAAAAACGGAGTACTCAGATCCATTGAAGACGAGCAAAGTGTCATTGAGTCCATTCAGCCTTCAAACTATGCTGACCTCAAATCAAAAGGAATCATCAATGCAGGAATGATTCCTAAAATTGACAATTGTTTTGATGCGTTAAGTAATGGCGTGAAAATGGTTAAAATTGGATCCCCAAAAATGATCAATGGAAATGACAATCATACTACCTTGATATTATAATATGAAAAATGAGTTGACAGAAAAAGCAATTGCATTGTTAAAGGATTTAATCGGTATTCAGTCGTTTTCGGGCGCTGAGAATAAAACTGCTGATAGAATCGAGCAATGGTTTGTGCTGAATGAAGTGAAGTTTAATAGAGATGGAAATAATGTTTGGGCTTTAAATAAATATTATGATTCGAGTAAGCCCACCTTACTTTTAAATTCCCACCATGACACCGTAAAACCCAATGCTGCTTATACGAGAGACCCCTACAAAGCAGAAGTTATTGATGGGAAACTCTATGGATTGGGAAGCAACGATGCGGGAGGGGCATTGGTTTCCTTGATTGCTTTATTTACCCATTACTACAATCACAAAGAATTAAAATACAATCTCCTCATCGCAGCAAGTGCAGAGGAAGAAACTGCTGGAAAAAATAGTTTGAGAGGATTATTGTCTAAACTCCCCAAGATAGATCTGGCCATCGTGGGTGAACCTACGGAAATGCAAATGGCAATAGCTGAAAAAGGTTTGATTGTTTTTGATGGAGTTATCGAAGGAACTGCAAGTCATGCTGCACATCAAAACAATGACAGTGCCATTATGAAGTTACCTAAAGTTTTGGAGTGGTTTGGAGATTTTTCTTTTGATAAAAAATCAGATTTCCTAGGCCCCGTTAAGGTGACCGTAACGCAAGTTGAAGCAGGGAAAGAACACAATGTCATTCCAGCGAAAGTGAATATTGTTGTTGACGTCAGAGTAAATGATAAATACACCAACGAGGAAGCTGCAGAAATATTAATTAAAGAAGCCCCTTGTAAATTAACTCCCAGGTCATTGAGATTGGGGTCCTCTTCTATTGATGTCCACCATGAATTGATTCAATCCGGAATTAAATTAGGTAGAACCACCTATGGATCTCCAACACTTTCTGATCAAGCAGCACTGGACTGTCCTTCTCTAAAAATGGGACCGGGATTGTCCACCAGATCTCACACAGCAGATGAATATATTTTTGTTAATGAGATTGAGGAGGCCATTGATATTTATATTGAGTTATTAGGAGAAATTTTATAAAAAATAATAAAGAAAGCATGAAACTTTGGCAAAAAAAACAATCGGCACATGAAAAAATAGATCACTTTACTGTCGGTAGAGACCGTGAATATGACCTTGTTTTGGCAGCATATGATTGTACGGCTTCCATTGCGCATGCAAAAATGTTGTCCAAAATAGGATTATTAACTGAAAAAGAATCGCAAACATTAACTACAGAACTCGAGGCTTTAAAAACTTCGGCTGAAGCAAGTAACTTTGTAATAGAAGATGATTTCGAAGACATGCATTCTAAGATTGAGTTTGTGTTAACCGAAAAACTAGGAGACCTCGGTAAAAAAATTCATACCGCCAGATCGAGAAACGATCAGGTTTTAGTTGCAATTCATCTTTATCTAAAAAAGGAAATAAGTGAAATAAAATCTTTATCCCTTGACTTTTTCAACCTTCTAATGGAACTCGCTGAAAATCACCAAAATGATTTAATGCCAGGCTACACTCACTTTCAGGTGGCCATGCCCAGCTCCTTTGGTTTATGGTTTTCTGCCTATGCAGAAAGTTTAATTGATGATTTAACGCTTCTTAATGCTGCTCAAAAAATAGTAGATCAAAATCCTATGGGAAGCGCCGCAGGCTATGGCTCCTCGTTTCCTATTGACAGGGAAGAAACCACTCAGCTAATGGCGTTTTCTGACTTGAAGTACAATGTTATGGCAGCCCAAATGAGCAGAGGTAAGGCAGAAAAAATCACAGCCACAGGTATCGCTGGTGTTTCAGCAACACTTGCAAAGCTTGCAATGGACATCTGTTTGTACATGAGTCAAGAGTTTAATTTCATTACTTTTCCCGACAATTTGACAACGGGATCGAGCATCATGCCGCATAAGAAAAATCCAGATGTTTTTGAATTGATTAGAGGGAAATGTAATTTACTACAAGGGCTTCCTAATCAATTGGCGCTATTGACCTCAAATCTCCCAGGAGGATATCACAGGGAAATGCAATTGGCTAAGGGTCCAATCATTGACGCGATTCAGGAAATAAAAAGTTGCTTGGATATTTTTACTTTTAGTTTAAAAGAAATTCAAATCAGAAAAGACATCCTTAAAGATTCAAAATACGATTATGTGTTTAGTGTTGACACCCTCAACGAATGGGTAAAAGAAGGAATGCCTTTTAGAGATGCCTACCGAAAAATGGGAAGTGATATCGCTAATGGAAATTATTCTCCAAAGCGCGATTTGGATCACACCCACGTTGGGAGTTTGGGTAATTTATCTTTGGATAAAATAAAAGCTAAAATGAAAAAGGCAATGGAATAAACCAACGCCTTTATCTTTTCATAATTTCAGAAACTCATTACATGTGCAGAGCGCGGTCTCCAGTAGCTGCAAGCGCGGCTTCTTTGACTGCTTCGGCATAGGTAGGATGGGAGTGACTCATTCTTGCAATGTCTTCGGCTGAAGCTCTAAATTCCATCGCGGTAACAGCTTCGGCGATTAGATCGGCAGCTCGTGCGCCAATCATATGAACACCTAAAACCTCATCGGTAGTCGCATCGGCAAGTATTTTAACAAAACCATCTAAGTCTCCACTGGCTCTGGAACGTCCCAGCGCGCGCATTGGGAATTGACCGCTTTTATAGTTTACACCAGCACTTTTTAATTGTTCTTCTGTTTTCCCAACAGCAGCGACTTCCGGCCAAGTGTAAATAACGTTTGGAATTAAATTATAATCAATATGAGGCTTTTGACCTGCAAGTATTTCAGCAACCATCACTCCTTCTTCTTCAGCCTTATGCGCCAACATTGCACCACGAACAACATCTCCAATGGCATAGACATTCGGTGCAGTAGTTTGCATGTGATCGTTCACCTCAACTTGTCCACGATCGGTGATTTTCACACCCGCTGCTTCTGCATTTAAATTGTCTGTATAAGGACGTCTGCCAACGGATACCAGACAATAGTCTCCTTCAAAAGAAACTTCGTTGCCTTTCGCATCTTTTGCCAGAACCGTTACAAGGTCGCCATTTCGGGTAACATTGCTTACTTGATGGGATAAGTAAAACTTAACTTTTTGTTTTTTCATCACTTTCATCAATTCTTTTGAAAGTGCGGCATCCATAACAGGAGTTATCCTGTCTGCATATTCTATTACAGAGACCTCGGCACCCAATCGACGGTAAACCTGACCCAATTCTAATCCGATTACACCTCCACCCACTACAACCAAGTGCTTTGGAATTTCTTTAAGTTTTAAAGCTTCTGTTGAGGTAATAACTCTTTCTTTATCAAGTGTTATAAAGGGCAAACTCCCTGGTTTTGATCCAGTGGCTATGATGATGTTTTTTGCAGTAATTTCTAGCTCTTGATCCCCCATAATGGTCAAGGTTGTTGCATCCTTAAAAGAGCCCAATCCTTGAAATACAGTGATTTTATTTTTATCCATCAAAAAATCAATTCCCTTTGTGGTCTGTTCCACAACAGCTGCCTTCCGGGAAATCATTTTCTCAAGATTAACCTTTATTTCCCCGGGAATTTCTATTCCATGTCCATCGAAATGCTTCACTGCATCCTCATAATGATGAGAAGAGTCTAGAAGAGATTTTGAGGGAATACAACCTACATTCAAGCAAGTTCCTCCTAAGGTTTTATATTTTTCTATTATTGCTGTTTTCATGCCCAACTGAGCACATCTGATTGCGGCTACATAGCCTCCAGGTCCTGATCCAACAACGGCAACGTCAAAAGATTGCATAATCTTATTTTTTATTTGATTCAAAAATACAAATGTTTGTGGCTTCCCTACTCGATGGAATAATTTTTTTTAAAAAAAATACAACCCATTCGTTTTAATTTCGATTGGAATTAAATTTTAAATCATAAAAGTCTAACTTGTAAAAAGAAAAATCATACAATTGAAAACACCTTCTCTGTCCCTTAAAGTCGCATTAATTCCGGTTGTCATTTTAGTTTTATTATTGGCTTTGAATGTCTTCATCTATGGAGATGACGCACTGAGCGGATCTAATCAATTCATACTTTTAGTGGGAGCTGCAGTTGCGAGCTTGATTGGTTTTCAACATAAAGTTGATTATGAAACACTATTAAAAAAAATTGGTGAAAACCTAAAATCTGTAACGGGTGCAATTCTAATTTTATTATTTGTTGGTGCACTCGCTGGAACCTGGCTATTGAGCGGTATCATTCCAGCAATGATTTATTATGGGTTACAAATCATCCATCCTTCGGTGTTTTTACCAGCATGTATTGTGATTTGCGCAATTATTTCGTTGGCCACTGGAAGTAGTTGGACCACCTCGGCCACGGTGGGAATTGCACTCATAGGAATTGGAAGAGCGATGGACTTACCCGTCGGAATGGTGGCGGGAGCGGTGATTTCAGGTGCTTACTTTGGAGATAAGCTATCCCCTTTAAGCGACACAACAAACCTAGCACCTGCGATGGCAGGAGGATCGCTTTTTACCCACATTCGTTATATGACCCACACTACCCTTCCCAGCATAACAATTACTTTTTTTGTTTTTGTGATTCTTGGACTTACTCAAACAAGTAATGGAAATGTCGACACGCTGAGCCTGATCACTGCCATTACCGATAAGTTTAACATCAGTCTTTGGTTGTTTGTCGTTCCGATTTCAGTGATCCTAATGATTGTTAAAAAAGCGCCACCATTAGTGGCATTATTCATTGGGACGCTTTTAGGTGCCGTTTTTGCTTTAATTTTTCAAACAACATTAATTCTTGAGCTTTCGGGCGTAGAAAAACTAGACTATACCAGTGTCTATAAAACCATAATGAATGCCATTACTGTCGATACCCAAATTGAAACATCGAACGTGCTTCTCAATGAGCTATTCTCTTCGGGTGGGATGCAAGGAATGCTCGGAACCATCTGGTTGATTATCTGCGCGATGGTTTTTGGTGGGGTAATGGATGCAATCGGCGCTCTAAAATCTATCAGTAATGCTCTTTTAGAATGGGCAACTTCAACCTTTCAACTTTTTGCCAGTACGGTCGCCTCTTGTTTGGCCATTAATCTGACAGCTTCTGACCAATACCTTTCAATAGTGATTCCTGGTAAAATGTTTGCCAAGGCCTACAAGGATAGAGACTTAGCCCCAGAAAACTTAAGTCGAACTCTTGAAGATTCTGGAACAGTGACTTCGGTATTAATCCCTTGGAACACCTGTGGAGCTTATCAATCTGGTGTCCTAGGGGTCTCTGTTGGAGAATATTTTATTTATGCTGTTTTTAATTGGATCAGTCCAATAACAACTTTGATTTATGCTGCATTCAGTATTAAAATCAAGATGATTAGCGCTAGTAAATAAGGTTGCTAAAAATAGATTTCAGATCAATTATAAATCGTAATTCAAATTAAAAATAGTTGACAAAGCCTGCACTTTTTTCTAGTCGCTATTTATTTAGAGGTTTTGAATTTGAATTCGTATTTTTGTAGAACAAGTTCAATCAATGGCAAAAAAGCGATCAGGCCCTCGTGTCCCTGAATTTAAGGAAAATAAGGTAAAAAAACAACGCAGTAGAGAAATCTTGCTGGGCAGTTTTCTTATGCTCACCGGGTTTCTACTGATTGTCTCTTTTATATCTTATTTCTTCAATTGGCAAACCGATCAAAGTACAATCGACGTTTTCTTGGATCGAAATATTCAGTCAAAAAATCTTTTAAATAAAATTGGTGCCGCTACCAGTCATTTTTTTATCTATAAATTATTTGGAATTGCATCTTTTATAGTTCCTTCCTTGATCGCGTATTCGGGTTACCTGCTTTTTTTTAGCAAATCAAAAGCATCTTTGTTGATGTATTGGAGTTGGGGGATTTCCTACATACTATGGATCACTATTGCCTTAGGTTTCTATCATTCCTTATCCCCATTATTAAGTGGTTTGGTCGGTTATGAAATCAATTCCTTTTTGGTGATCTATTTGGGGAATATTGGTTTGGTTACTGTTCTAATCTTTTTGATTTTATGCATTTTGGTGATTCAATGGAAACTAACTCCTGAAAAAATCATTAATTATTTTAGCAAAAAAGATCTCGACAGCACGGCAGAAGCACCACCAGAAAACAATTTAGATTTTGAAATGGAAGGCTTTTTAGAAAGGCCAGTAGATGAAAAAGAAATCCCTTCAGAAAATGTCACTTCAAGTCCTTCAATGGAAATCATAGCGCCAATAGCTGCTTCCGAGCCTGAAGTAGCAGAGAACCTCACCATTGAGGTTGAAAAGATAAATGAAGAAGAAAGTATTACGGACAATCTCGCGCAAGAGTTAGTGGAAAAGCACGGTTTTTTTGACCCCACCTTGGAGTTGAGTAAATATCGTTTTCCTTCCTATGATTTATTAAAGGATTATGGAGAAAGCACGATTACCATCAACCAAGAAGAACTTGAACTCAATAAGAATAAAATTGTTGATACTTTAAACAATTATAAAATTGGGATTTCTAAAATTAAAGCAACCGTCGGGCCAACCGTTACTTTGTATGAAATTGTTCCTGAGGCAGGAATTAGAATTTCTAAAATTAAAAATTTAGAGGATGATATTGCACTTTCGCTTTCCGCATTAGGTATTCGAATTATTGCACCAATTCCGGGTAAAGGAACCATCGGAATAGAAGTTCCGAATCAAAACCCCAGTATTGTTTCGATGCGATCCGTTATAAGTTCTCCTAAATTTCAAAAGGCTGAAATGGAACTTCCCATTGCATTGGGTAAAACCATCAGCAACGAAACTTTTGTTGTAGACTTAGCAAAAATGCCTCACCTGCTCATGGCAGGAGCAACCGGTCAGGGAAAGTCTGTAGGGTTAAATGCTGTACTTTCTTCCTTGCTATACAAGAAACATCCTTCTGAAGTTAAGTTTGTTTTGGTCGATCCTAAAAAGGTTGAGTTAAATATTTACAATAAAATTGAAAGACACTATTTGGCCAAACTTCCCGACACGGAAGATGCCATAATCACTGATAACACCAAAGTGATTCATACCCTTAATTCCTTATGTATTGAGATGGACAATCGGTATGAGTTGCTCAAGAACGGAATGTGTCGTAATTTAAAAGAATACAATACCAAGTATCGTGAGCGTAAATTAAATCCAAATGATGGTCATAGCTTTCTCCCTTATATCGTTTTGGTTGTTGATGAATTTGCTGACTTGATCATGACCGCTGGAAAAGAGGTCGAAACCCCCATTGCTCGACTGGCACAGCTGGCCAGAGCAATTGGAATACACTTAATTATTGCAACGCAACGGCCCTCTGTCAATGTGATAACAGGGATTATCAAAGCCAACTTCCCTGCTCGGATTGCCTTCAGGGTAGCTTCTAAGACCGATTCAAGAACCATTCTCGACTCTGGAGGCGCCGATCAACTGATTGGACGGGGAGACATGCTTTATACGCAAGGAAATGATTTGACTAGAATTCAATGTGCATTTATCGATACTCCAGAAGTTCAAAAAGTTGCTGATCATATCGGAGGACAAATGGGCTATCCGGATGCCTATTTACTCCCAGAATATGTAGATGAGAACACCAGTACTCTTGACATTGATCCTTCTGAAAGGGATGACCTTTTTAGAGCTGCTGCGGAAGTGATTGTAACAGCCCAACAAGGATCAGCCTCCCTCCTGCAACGGAAATTAAAACTTGGATACAATCGTGCTGGAAGAATCATTGATCAAATGGAATCTGCTGGTATCGTTGGCCCATTTGAAGGCAGTAAAGCGCGACAAGTGTTGCTGCCCGATCTGGTTGCATTGGATATATTTTTTAACAATGAAGGGCTCTAAATTTAACCTCATGAATAATAAAATTTTATTTTTAATTGTTTGCTTAAACGCTTTTTTTATTGAAGCTCAAACTTCAATGGAGGCAAAAAAGCTATTAGAAAATGTTTCTAAACAAATCGAGAGTTATGATAACATAAAGTTTGAGTTTAATTATGTTTTAAACAATCGTAAAGAACAAATTAATCAAGAAAGTAAAGGAGAGATAACCGTAGCCGGAGATTTATACAAATTAGATTTCCTTGAAGCTACTCAGCTCTACGATGGCAAGTCTCTCCATACCATAATTCCTGAAAACGAAGAAATTACAATTACTACTCCGGAGGAAGGCGCCGATTTTGGAATCAATCCAACAGCCTTATTACATTTTTACAAAGAGGGTTATGATTATCAATGGGACATAACACAACGAATTGAGGGTAAAAAAATTCAATTTATTAAATTAATACCCACCGAGGAAGATGCTGAAATACTTTCGATATTAATTGGAATTGATGTCTCAAGAAAGCACATTTTCAGAATCATTGAAGTCGGAATAAACGGAACTTATACTACGCTAACGATCAATGACATGCAAGTGAACACGCCTTTGTTGGAAGATTATTTTGTGTTCGATAAAAAAAAATATCCTGATTATTATATAAACGACTAGGATGTTAAAAATCATTGACCGATATCTTATTAAAGAATATCTGACCCGTTTGGTCAGTGTTTTCAGTATTTGTTTTTTAATTTTTATTGTACAGACTTTTTGGCTATTTATTGATGAACTGGCAGGAAAAGGACTCGATTTTGATACAATCTTAAAATTCTTGGTTTATTACTCTCCGAAGTTAATTCCTTTGGTTTTACCCTTATCGGTTGTCTTGGCTTCCTTGATGACTTTTGGATCGCTGGCTGAAAACTATGAATTTGCCGCAATGAAATCCACAGGGATTTCTCTTTTCCGTGCCATGACTCCCTTGATTATACTTCACATTGCATTGGGCATAGGAGCATTTTATTTTTCAAACCATGTCATTCCTTATGGAGAATTAAAATCCTATAACCTGAGGAAAAATTTAGCGAAATTAAAACCTGCCATTGCGATCAGGGAAGGAGTTTTTAACGATTTGGGGCAGATGAGTATTAAGGTGAAAAGAAAGTATGGCCCGGATGACAGATTGTTAGAAGATGTAATTATTCATGAAAAAACAAAAGATTACACGAACAGAATCGTAATTAAAGCGGTCAGTGGAGAACTTAAAAGCAAAACCACGGATGCCAATCTTCAGCTGGTTTTATATGACGGGAATCGATATGAAGAAATTAAAGAAAAAGGCAATAGAAACAAATACAGGTACCCCCATGCAAAAGTTCATTTTAAAGAATATATAATGAATATCGATTTGTCTCAATTCAACAATATCGATCTTACAGAAGAGAAATACACCACCACCTACAGGATGCAAAAAGTAGCTCAACTCAGAACCAGTATTGACTCTCTCGAAATTAACTTTAAAACTCAAAAGAAAATTTTTAGTGAAAATTTAAATAAAAAACATTCCTTAAAAAAAGTAAGGCAATCAAAGAAGGAAGAAGAAGAAGTACTAAAAGACACTTTATTCCAAGCCAATGTGCTCGATTTCGTTGACAAGAAAGACCTTTGGAAGGTAAGACAGACGATTCAAAAATCAATCAGCACAACCAAGGGAATCATAACCAGTTTGGAAAATAAAAAACGTAATTATTTTATTTATCAAAAAGTAATCAATCTACACAAGATCGCTTTCTATGATCGTTTTACATTAGTTTTCGCCTGTATTTTTCTCTTTTTGATTGGTGCTTCTATTGGTGCGATTATCCGAAAAGGAGGCTTGGGCCTTCCCCTAGTGATCGCCGTAATCATTTTCTTATCCTACCACTATATCGGTATCTTTGGTAAAAATGCAGCAGAAGACAATAGTGTATCCCCTGAATTTGCCAGTTGGATCTCGACACTTATTATTGCCCCTTTCGGGTATTATTTAACAAAACGCGCAAACTCGGATAAACCATTTATTAATTTTGATTTTATTACAGTTCCGATTTATAATTTATTTAAAAAATATGCAAGCAAAGAAAGTGCTTGACTCTTATGGAAGAAATAGTATTGAATAGTATTGAAGAAGCAATTGAAGCCATAAAAAATGGTGAGATTATCATTGTTGTTGACGATGAAAATCGTGAAAATGAAGGAGATTTCATTGCCGCAGCTGATGTGATAAACCCTAAGATGATAAATTTTATGGCCACTCATGGAAGAGGACTCATCTGCGCACCCTTGACTGAGAAAAGATGCAACAAACTTCAATTAGATCGGATGGTCAGCAATAATACTGACCCAATGGAAACTGCCTTTACTGTTTCGGTTGATTTAAAAGGAAATGGCATTTCAACTGGAATATCTGCTTCCGATAGGTCGAAAACTATTCAGGCCTTGGTCGATCCTAAAACAGCTCCCTTTGACCTTTCACGACCTGGTCATATATTTCCTTTGATTGCAAAAGAAGGTGGCGTACTGAGAAGAACGGGACACACAGAAGCGGCGATAGACTTTGCTCGATTGGCAGGATTTAATCCTGCAGGGGTTATTGTTGAAATAATGAATGAGGATGGATCCATGGCGCGATTGCCTGAATTGTGGAAAGTTGCTCAAAAGTTTGATTTAAAGATTGTCTCTATTGAAGATTTGGTTGCCTACAGAATGCAACACGATAGCCTAATCATTAAAAAATCAGATACTGAAATTGAAACCCGTTTTGGTAAATTTCGTTTAAGAGCCTATCAACAAACCACAACCAGTCAGGTACACCTTGCTTTAAGCAAAGGCAATTGGACTGAGGAGGAAGCCGTATTAACACGGATAAATTCTTCTAGGATAAACAACGATGTGCTGGGCATGATAACGGGAAAAACTAACGCTGGTTTAGAAGATATTTTTTCTTTAATTAATAAAAATGGAAAGGGAGCTGTCCTTTTTATTAATCAAGAACAGTCGGCAGAAAATTTATTGTCCAGAATTGAAACTCTAAAAAATATGCAATCGGAGGGCCAAATTGACAAAGCACCTCCGTTGATTATGGACAGTAGAGATTTTGGTATTGGAGCACAAATTCTTCACGATCTTAAAATTAAAAAACTCACTGTAATTAGCAACTCTTCCAATAAACCACGAATCGGGATTACTGGTTATGGATTAGAAATCACTGGCTACGTTAATTATTAGTCAAAAAACCAAAGTTTGATGCTGATCGCGATTACCATGATTAGCATCATAATTCTTATCACACGATCCCCTTTTTTCACAGACCAACGACTTGACCACCACGCTCCTATCGCGGTTCCAAGCGACATCCACAGACCTACTATCCAATCAACTTTTCCGTTGTAGGCAAAAAGTGCTAACGCCAGAGAAGTGTAAACTGCAATCAGTGCCACCTTGGTGACATTTGTTTTAATTAAGGATATCCGATTAAAGCCATTCAAGAAGATCATTATTACAAACCCAATTCCAGCATTGATGAACCCTCCATAAATTCCGATAAAAAAAAATGCAATGATCGATAAATATAAATATTTTCCCGTCACACGTTCTTCAATAACTTGAACTGTATTTTTATTTTTAACAATGGTGAGCAACCCAACAACAACCAAAACGATTGCAAGTATTCTATTAAAAGTTTCCCCTTTAATATCAACTGCTATTTGAGCGCCAATCAATGCACCAACTGAGGCAGAAATACCCAAATAAAGGCTAAAAGGATAAGAAGAGATTCCTTTACTTTTATAACCTGCCGTACCAACAAGTGCCTGTGTTAGGATTACAATTCTGTTGGTACCATTGGCAACCACCGGAGGTAAGCCCAAGAATATCAATACCGGCAAGGTGAGAAGTGAACCCCCACCGGCTAGTGTGTTGATAAATCCAACAACAAAGCCAACTCCAATAAGTGTAAAGTAATAAAAGAAGTCCTCCATATGAGAGAAAACACAAATGTACAAAATTGAACTATTTATAATTTTTCTATGGTTTGAAAATAAATAATAATACTACATTTGCAACCGCTATGGAGAAATGGCAGAGTGGTCGAATGCACTAGTCTTGAAAACTAGCGAGGGTCACA
>OJHK01000201.1_pt1 | contig 46719 bp, 44 predicted proteins | sample 1595161 | NCBI WGS metagenome assembly OJHK01 (sample SAMN05416842, study PRJEB24817) | seawater metagenome | isolation source: Sea water | place: Canada:Atlantic | collected 2013-07 | reverse complement strand
ACGGGTTCACTGATCCTGCGCTGAATAATCCTAAAGGTCTTCGTTCATTCTGAGACAATTAGTTCACTCTTCACCAGAAAGGATTATTCCTGCTTCGCAGACGCATTCGGATCATGTTCTCTATTCCGTCTTAAATCCTAAGGGCAAATTTTTCCATAATTATCTCTATTAAAGCGTGAACGAATTAAGTGACATCTACAGAAATGACATAATCTAAAATTAAAGTTAAATCATCCCTTGTTTTAAAAGATTCAATTCCCCATTTTACAAGCCATGCAAAAATCTCTTGCACATAGAATTGACAGACGATCTGTACGGCGCATTCCGCGGCGGCGGTAACGCATAGTGGTATGTCGTGTTTTCTACGATTACCATCTCATCTGAATTAATTAAAGCAGTTCAATTCTAATTCATCCTTCGGGATTTCCATCTTTTACTCACATGTCGGTTTCTATCTATTACGGTTCATCCAAGCACGCAGTTTATGCGGAAGAGATCTGTGCACTTATTGAAAAAGCAGCTCAACAGCGCGGAACAGGTATTGCAAAACGTGATCCTAAGTACATCAAAACCAAATTTGATAATGAAAATGCAGTTATAGCCTTAGATGGGGATAAACTGGTCGGGTTTTGTTACATAGAGATCTGGGAAAATAAAAAGTATGTGGCGAATTCGGGACTGATCGTTCATCCTGATTACAGAGGACTTGGGCTTGCGAAAAAGATCAAAGCGAAGGCGTTTGAATTGTCCGGGAAGAAGTATCCGGAATCTAAGTTGTTCGGGATCACGACCAGCTTGCCGGTTATGAAGATCAATTCGGATCTTGGTTATAAGCCGGTAACGTTTTCAGAACTAACTCAGGACGATACGTTCTGGAAAGGTTGTCAAAGCTGTCCGAATTACGACATCCTCTCCAGAAATGATCGTAAGAATTGTTTATGCACAGGAATGCTGTACGATCCTCAGCATCCGAATAACAAACCAAAAGAAGAACGCGAAGCAAACATCAGAAAGTTTTACCGCTGGGTGCAGATGAAAACCGCTTCAGTTCAGAAACTCATTAAACCGTTGAAGGTCTTTTAAATTTATAGATACCAAGCAGGGAGGAAGATCCTGAAACTATACTGAATCAAGTTCAGCACATGGTTCAGGATGACCTTTCAAGTAAAAGGAAATAACCATGAAGAAAAATAAAAAAGTAGTATTAGCATTCAGTGGTGGTTTAGACACCAGTTATTGCGCCATTCATCTGGCAAAAGAAAAAGGATACGAAGTTTTTACAGCGGCTGTAAACACTGGTGGCTTTGATGAAGCAGAACAAAAAGCACTGGCACAGAAAGCTGCCGATCTTGGTATCGAAGATCACGTCTGCATTGATGTTGAGCAGGAATTCTACCAGAAAGGAATTAAATATCTGTTATTCGGAAATGTGTTAAAAAACCATACGTATCCTCTTTCAGTAAGTGCAGAGCGTGTATTTCAGGCTGTGGCAATAGCAGAATATGCCAAGAAGATCGGCGCTGATGCCATCGCACACGGAAGTACGGGAGCCGGAAATGATCAGGTTCGTTTCGATCTGATCTTTAATGTGCTTGCTCCGGAGATGGAGATCATCACACCGATCAGAGATATGAAATTGAGCCGTGAAGAAGAAGTGGAATTTCTGAAAAGTCACGGAGTGGAAAAAGAATGGGCGAAAGCAAAATATTCCATCAACAAAGGACTGTGGGGAACGAGCGTGGGCGGTGCAGAGACACTTACTTCTCATCAAACACTACCGGAACAAGCGTGGCCAACAAAAGTTTCTGAAAGCGATGAATTAACAGTGGAAATTGGATTTGAAAATGGAGAACCAATTTCAATTAACGGTGAGCAGTTAACTCCTGTTCAGGCGATCAAAAAACTTCAGGAAATTGCGCAGCCTTATGGAATTGGCAGAGACATTCATGTAGGTGATACCATCATCGGAATAAAAGGCCGAGTTGGATTTGAAGCAGCAGCTCCCATGATCCTGATCAAAGCTCATCAATTGCTGGAAAAGCATGTGCTAGGAAAATGGCAGCTGTACTGGAAAGATCAGTTGGGCGAGTGGTACGGAATGTTGATGCACGAAGGACAATTTCTGGATCCGGTGATGAGAGATATCGAAGCTTTTCTGGAAAATACTCAGCAAAAAGTGACCGGAAAGGTATTTGTGAAATTAGAACCCAAGCAATTCGAATTGATCGGTATTGAATCCGAATTTGATCTGATGCAATCAAAACATGGTCAGTACGGAGAGATGAATCAGGGTTGGAGCGGCGAAGATGTGAAAGGCTTTACGAAGATCCTGGCAAACGCAACGCTCATTCAACAATCGGTACAGAACAATGATTAGAGTTGGAATAATAGGAGGCGCAGGATATACAGCCGGTGAGTTGATCAGAATTTTGATCAATCATTCTAAAGTGGAATTGACTTCTGTTGTCAGTATAAGTCACTCGGGACAAAAAATTCACGAAGCACATCCGGACCTGATCGGTGAGATCGATTTGGTATTTGATGAGCAGTTAGATGAGGAAGTGGATGTTGTTTTTCTTTGCTCAGGTCATGGTAAATCAAAAGGAATTATAGAGTCCGGAGTAATTCCTGAAAAGGCGAAGATCATTGACTTGAGTTCAGATTTTCGTTTGAAATCCGAAGGAAATGAATTTGTTTACGGCTTGCCGGAGTTGAACAGAGACCTGATCAAAAAAGCAGAAAAAGTAGCTAATCCGGGATGTTTTGCAACTTGTATTCAGTTGTGCCTGTTACCTCTGGCTTTAGTTAATTTGTTGAACAATGATGTTCATGTGTCAGCGATAACGGGGAGTACCGGAGCCGGACAAAACCCAACATCAACCACACATTTTAGCTGGAGAAGTAACAATGCGTCAGTGTATAAAGCCTTTACTCATCAGCATTTGGGCGAGATCACACAAAGTGTAACTCAGCTTAATAATGATTTTGATAGCACTATTAATTTTGTTCCTTTTCGCGGAGCGTTTACCAGAGGAATATTAGCAGCCTGTTATCTGAAAACAGAGTTGACTCTTGAAGAAGCCGTTGTGTTGTTCAAAGACTATTACAGCGGTCATCCTTTTATTCATATTTCAGAAAAAGCTGTGGATGTAAAGCAAGTTTTGAATTCTAACAAAGGAGTTCTTCATCTTCAGAAAGAGGGAGATCAATTACTGATAACGGGAGTTATAGACAACTTAGTAAAAGGCGCTTCAGGACAAGCAGTTCAGAATATGAATCTGATGTTTGGTCTGGAAGAAACCAGCGGATTGAAATTAAAAGGGAGTGCATTCTGATGGATTTATTACCTGTTTATCCCTTGTTTGATGTGGAGCCTGTGAAAGCTAAAGGGAATTATGTTTTCACGGAAGACGGAACCAAATATTTAGATATGTATGGTGGTCATGCCGTTATTTCGATCGGACATTCACATCCGCATTATGTGAAGCGCATCACTGAACAGATCAACAACATCGGATTCTATTCAAACTCTGTGTCCATCGGAATTCAGAAAGAGTTAGCAGAGAAATTAGGGGAACTTTCGGGATACGCAGACTGGAATTTATTTCTGTGTAATTCTGGGGCAGAAGCCAACGAGAATGCACTGAAAATGGCATCTGCATACAATGGAAGAAAGAAAATTTTGGTTTTCGAAAAAGGATTTCACGGGAGAACTTCGCTTGCTGTTGCAGCTACCGACAATCCGAAGATCTTGTTTCCTGTGAATGAAGGAGCAGAAATTGTTCGACTAAAATTGGAAGATTTTGAAGGAGTGGAATCTGTCTTAAAACAAGAAGATGTATGTGCGGTTTTGATCGAAGGTATTCAAGGGATCAGCGGCATTCATGCACCCACTTCTGAATTACTGAAGCATATTAGAACGCTGTGTGATCAAACAAATACGGTTCTCATTTTGGATGAGATACAATCGGGATTTGGAAGAACGGGTAAGTTCTTTGCTCATCAACATTCAGGAGTTGAGCCTGATATTATCAGCATGGCAAAAGGAATGGGCAATGGGTTTCCTGTAGGAGGAATTATCACGCATCCAAAGTTCGAGGCTTCATTCGGGATGCTGGGAACAACATTTGGTGGAAATCATTTGGCCTGTGCGGCTTCTTTGGCGGTGTTGGAAGTGATGGAAAAGGAAAACCTGATCAAGCACGCAAAAGAAATGGGTGCCTACCTGATGGAAGAATTGAAGAAGCTCCCGAAGGTAAAAGAAGTTCGTGGTGCAGGATTGATGATAGGAGTGGAATTCGAATTTGAGATCGCTGAAATGAGAAAGGCATTATTATATAAACATCACATTTTTACGGGTTCCTCATCCGATAAAAACACATTACGATTGTTGCCGGCTTTGGGAATTGGAAAAAGAGAAACAGAGGATTTTTTAAAAGCTATAAAGGAAGAATTATCATGAAACAGTTTTTCTCAATTGATGATGTGTACGATCTGAAAAGCCTGATTCAGGAAGGGCTGGAAGTAAAGAAAAATCCATTTAAAGAGAAGGGAAGCATTCGGAATAAGTCGATCTGCTTGTTGTTTCTAAATCCAAGCTTGCGAACCAGATTGAGCTCGCAAAAAGCGGCTCAGAATCTGGGTGTGGATGTAACGGTATTTGATGTGGGCGCAGGTGGCTGGCAACTGGAATTTGCTGACGGAGCTGTCATGAATGGAAATAAAGCAGAGCACGTCAAAGAAGCAGCTGCAGTGATGGGATCTTATTTTGATCTGGTGGCGATCCGTGCTTTTGCAAAACTGGAAGATCGCGAAGCAGATTATTCAGAACAGATTTTGAGTCAGTTTCTTAAACATTGTCCGGTCCCGGTGGTAAATCTGGAATCTTCTACCAGACATCCTTTGCAAGCTTTTGCAGATCTGATCACTATTGAAACTCATAAGAAGATAGAGAAACCAAAAGTAGTATTGACATGGGCACCTCACCCGAGAGCACTTCCCCAGGCGGTGGCGAATTCGTTTTCGTTGTGGACTCAAAAGGCGGAGTATGATCTTACGATCACTCATCCCGAAGGCTACAAATTAGCTCCTGAATTTTCAGGGAACGCGCATATTGAATACGATCAGAAAAAAGCATTTGAAGGCGCTGATTTCATCTATGCAAAAAACTGGAGCAGTTATTCAGAGTACGGAAAAATACTTTCTGAAGATAAAAACTGGATGGTTGATGAAGCCAAAATGAAACTGACGAACGACGCAAAATTCATGCACTGTTTGCCCGTTCGCAGAAATGTGGTTGTGAGCGATGCAGTAATCGACAGCGTGAATTCACTGGTGATCGAAGAGGCAGCCAACAGAATTGTTTCCGCTCAAACTATATTCAATAAAATTCTGAAATATGAGTGAAATAAAAGTCATAAAGATCGGTGGTAAAGTCATTGATGACGAAGCAAATCTGGATCAGTTTCTACAGGATTTTGCTCGAATCGAAGACAAGAAAATTCTGATACATGGCGGTGGGAAAATAGCTTCTGATGTAGCAGAAAAGCTGGGACTGAAATCCAAAATGATCAATGGCAGAAGAATTACCGATTCCGATATGATCGATGTGGTGACCATGGTTTATGGCGGGTTGGTGAATAAAAAGATCGTGGCAAAACTTCAGGCTTTGGGTTGTAACGCAATTGGTTTTTCCGGCGCTGATATGAACCTGATCCAGTCGAAAAAAAGAGATCCGGAACCTATAGATTTTGGTTTTGTGGGAGATATCGAACAGGTAGACGCGACGGTTTTAAACAGTTTGTTGAACGAAGGAATTACACCAGTAATTGCACCTCTGACACACGACGGCAATGGACAGCTATTGAACACAAACGCAGATAATATCGCGGGTTTTATTGCTTCAGGATTGGCAGAGCACGGAGATGTTGCAATGGATCTGTGTTTTGATCTTGAGGGCGTTATGAATGGCGAGAAATTGATCACCGAAATGAATTTATTGTTATATCGTCATCTGGAAGGAAATGGCATCATAAAAGAAGGAATGATCCCTAAGCTGGATCTGGGTTTTAAAGCGTTGAATGCAGGAGCTAAAAAAGTCAGAATTGTTGGATTTGATGTATTTAAAGGGGAAGAAAAAGGAACGAGGTTAGTGAAATGAAAATGCTAATCCATTTAGTTTCGACCTCTTCTGTCTTCTCCTTGTCCAAGGAGAAGGACTCTTTAAGCAGATTTGGTTATTTGAAAATGAGTTTTCCCCTCCTGTTGGAGGAGGGGAGGAACTACCCGGGAATTGTAAATTTGATTATAAGTCAGGGGAGGTCAATGTGAAGAAAGATGAATTGTTCGAAAACGCCATAGAATTACTAAAACAACTCATTTCTATTCAATCCTACAGCGGGGAGGAGGACAAGACTGCGGATGTGATCGAAGAGTATTTGAAGGCGCAAGGTTTTGATGCTCAGAGAAAGAAGAATAACGTTTGGGCGTGGGCAGGAGAAAGAGATGAAACAAAGCCGACGATTCTTCTGAATTCTCATCACGATACTGTGAACGCTTCTTCCAAGTGGAGTTATGATCCTTTCAGTCCAACGATTGAAGAGGGGAAATTGACCGGATTGGGAAGTAACGACGCCGGCGGGCCACTGGTTAGTTTGTTGCATACTTTTATTCATTTGGCAGGGACTGATCAAAACTACAATCTGGTTTTTCTGGCCTCTGCTGAAGAGGAAACTTCAGGCAAACAAGGAGTTCCAATTGTGTTAGAAGAATTGGGAAAGATCGATCTTGGAGTGGTAGGAGAACCGACATCAATGAATATGGCGATTGCTGAAAGAGGGTTGATCGTTCTGGATTGTATTGCTCACGGGAAAAGTGGACATGCTGCAAGAAGTGAAGGAGAAAACGCGCTTTATAAAGCGATGAAAGATATCGAGTGGTTCAGAAATTATGAATTTGAAAAGAGATCGGAAGTACTCGGGAAAGTGAATATGACGGTGACGCAGATCGAGGCAGGTTCACAGCACAATGTGGTACCCGATGAATGTAAGTTCGTTGTTGATGTCCGCCCGAATGAGCATTACACTAACAAAGAAGCTGTTGATCTCATTAAAGATCATGTGAATTGTGAAGTAAATCCAAGATCATTGAATCTGAACGCATCCGGTATTTCTGAGAATCATGCTTTAGTAATGAAAGGCAAAGAGCTTGGAATAAAAGCCTATGGCTCGCAAACTATGTCGGATCAGGTTCACATGCCGTTTCCGTGTATTAAAATGGGACCGGGAGACACACATCGCTCACACACCGCCGATGAATTTATTTATCTGAGCGAAATCGAAGAAGGAATCGAAACTTATATTGAGTTATTAAATAAACTGGAATTAAATCCTCCTTCGAGGGAGGTGTCCGCGGGTTAGCGGACGGAGGGTGTTGCCAATCATACAAACTGGCAACACCCCTCAGAAAGTCCAAAGAACTGTTTGGACTTTCATCTCCCCTAAAAGGGGAGAATAAAAGGAGAAAGATTATGGCAAAAAAACTTTGGGAAAAGGGAATTAAAACCGATCAATTTATTGAAGAGTTTACGGTTGGGAAAGATCGTGAGCTGGATCTTGAACTGGCAAAACATGATGTGCGTGGAACCATTGCTCATATCACTATGCTGGAATCTGTAGGCTTATTGGAAAAGTCTGAGCTGGAGATTTTGATCAGAGAACTGGAGACTATTCAGGAGCAGATCATTGCAAAAGGAAAGTTTCAGATCGAAGATGATGTGGAGGATATACATTCCCAGATCGAATTGATGCTCACCAAAAAACTGGGTGACGTAGGTAAAAAAATCCATTCCGGGCGTTCCAGAAATGATCAGGTTTTAGTAGATATTCGCCTATTTCTGAGAGAACAACTAGAAGAAATACGATCGCTTACCAACGACTTATTTTCTGCACTCATTGATCAGGCAGACACATACAAAGACGTTTTGATGCCGGGATATACGCATACTCAGGCGGCAATGCCGAGTAGTTTCGGATTGTGGTTTTCTGCCTACGCAGAGAGTTTAGTTGATGACGTTGAGATCATGAACGGCGCGTATAAAGTTGTGAACAGAAATCCACTGGGATCTGCGGCAGGTTATGGTTCTAGCTTTCCGCTTAACCGACAAATGACTTCTGACTTACTTGGATTTGAAAGTATGGTCTATAATTCAGTGTACGCTCAATTGGGAAGAGGAAAAACAGAACAGGTTGTTGCCTCAGCGCTGGCAAATCTGGCTTCAACGTTGAATAAGCTAGCCGCTGATGTGTGCCTGTACAATAGTCAGAATTTTCAGTTCTTAAAATTACCTGATGAGCTTACAACGGGCTCCAGTATTATGCCTCACAAGAAAAATCCGGATGTATTTGAATTGCTTCGTGCCAAAACGAATGTGCTGATGGCGCTTCCGAATCAGATCATGATGACCTTAAGTAATCTCACTTCCGGGTATCACAGAGATTTTCAGCTGTTAAAGGAATTGTTATTCCCGGCCATCAAAGAAATGAAAAGCTGTCTGAAAATCGCTTCTTATTCTGTGTCAAAAATTGAACCGGTTAAGGACATTTTGGATGATCCAAAATATAAACTCATCTTTTCTGTAGAGGCTGTTAATGAATTAGTGGTTAAGGGAATTCCTTTTCGCGAAGCCTATCAGCAAGTGTCAAAACAGATCGAAGATGGAAGTTTTGCACCTCCAAAAGAACTGAAACATACGCACGAAGGCAGTATCGGAAATTTGATGTTGGAAGAAATTCAGGAGAGGATGGAGAGGGTATTGAATATTGAATAATGAATAATGAATGTTCAATATTGATTGAAGGTAATATTTATTCCAAAAAGTCATCCTGAGGATACTTCCGAAGGATCTGCACAGTTGGGTAGATGCGAAAATTCAGAAATAGGTTTAGGAGTGGAGTAAGATCTGTGCACCAACTCTTCCAGAGTTGAACATGATGATTACTCATAAATTTGGGTATTTATAACTCTGGAAGAGTTAAAGATCAGTTTTCATCTCATTCATTTCTGCACTTTTGTACCGACAAAAGTACCAAAAGCTCCCGGCGGAGATGCTTCCGGGCAGATCATCGGCGAACCTCTGAATAAAACCAAATGCTCGCTTTGCGAACAGGTTTTATTCGTTGAGATTCTGTTATGATGATCAGCTATTCCTTCACCATCTCAATGCCGGATTTCTGAAAGAGTGATTTTCACCATTTAAGAGTAATGCATGTAAGTAAGTAATCTCATTGAAGCCAGAGTTTTCCAACCGTGTTTCGCAGTAGAGCTACAAAACGAGAACAAAAATGTGGTGTCATCGTATATTTCCGAAGGATCTGTGGGCTTAATCCACTTGTTTAACTCTGATGGGGTGATTTACAAACTTCTTACCGTTCAGCTGTTTTATTGCTGTCTTAGCTTCATCTGAGTTCGGCATTTCAACAAAACCAAAGCCCTTTGACTTTCGCGTGCTTTTATCCAGAACCAAGTTACAGCTTTCAACCACACCGTATTTTTCGAAAAGTTCTTGTATTTCTTTTTCTGTAATGCTTCGTGTAAGGTTTCGGACTAGTATTTTCATGAATATATGATATTAGAATTCTGCTCACTCCCAAAAATAGTAATAAAGGTAAGCTTTCAGTAGAGGTCAGGTTTATTGTCGGGATTCCCTAATGTTAGGGAGAGAACAAGAGTGGGTCAGAATAGTAGGGTCATCCTGAACTTGATTCAGGATCTGTTAAAGGCTCATTCGTTAATCCGATCAATTACTTATTCTACATCAAGCTCAAAATGACGAGTGGTGCTTTCCGTTGTTCCGAACCCTAACCAAGTACGTTTGAAACGCTTGTTAGACCTTATTCTTAGTTGACATAATTCAATTCAAAAATTGTAAGCAATGCTATTAAAATGGTGTTTTGATTCTAATTTTATACAGCTGGTTTAAAATGACCTTTCATCCCTTGCATATCCATATACTGAATAACCCATTTTTTACATAGAAATCTCTCAACTTCTGAGTCGGTAAGTTCAATGGACTGAGCTATAGAAAATGTTTGGAAAGTCAGTAAAATTGTTAAGAGGTAAAGAATTGTTTTAATTGTATTTCTCATGAACTACTATACTTTATTTTATGAGCCGAAGTGGCAAGATTTATAACGACCCAGCGTTTCGTTTTTTGTTGAAGTAACTGAAAATTTTTATTGCTTACAAACTTACTAGCGAATCCTGCCTGCGTCCGACTTGAAACGCTTGTTATGTGGCGAGGGCTTGACAATAGAATTAGTTTTGGAGTTCATGAATACCTTTATCCCCGCCCATTCCTAACCTTTTAAATTCTATTAATCCATCTTGAATACGTATGGATACAATTGCCGCTACTTTCTTTGATGGTTCTAGCCATTTCAAATTCTTATCAATTTCTGTTTTTAGCTTCGAACCAAAACCTTCGATATTTAGTCGATTGTCGTAACTTAACAAGCATGAGCTTCCATCAAGTTCGACTATTACTTGAAGAGCCATAATTCCATTAACATTTTCAAGATTTTGTTGATCCAATCCAGTTGTTATTATAGAAATTAATTTTGAATCTGCAATTTTTGCGGTTGTAGTATCCATTTCTAGAGCAAACCTTTCCGTATTACAATCTTCAAAAGTGTTTGGAAATAGACTCTGTGAATAGCTATTTGAAGAAAATACTAAGATGATTATGAGAGGTAGAGCAAATAAATATTTCATCAAAAAAATATAGAAGTTTAATAAGTAAGCCACATAACGACCCCGCGTTTAAGCGGCGAAGGGTTTTCGGTTTTTTTGAAAGTAACAGAATTAATCAGTTACCTGAAAGTTAAAAATAGCGGAGCCACTTCCCGAGTTCGACTTAAAACGCTTGTTATGTGTACCCGCATTTATTCTAACCATATATTGCGGAGTTTTCTAAAGTAAATATCTTTATCATCATCAAATAGGAACTCCTTTCCTTCATCTACGAGAATAGCTTCTGAAATTAAGGAGGAAACAATCCTATTTGTTACTTCTGTATAATTCATTAATTCATCTCGCGATCCTTCAGGGAATGGCCATTCATTATATGTATCGGAGATAAAAGAAATATTGTCACCAATATTGTTTAACAAATACCAAGTTGAGATAGCTGCAGAAGCTGGGTTTCCAGCTAATTCTCGTGCTTTGCTGGCAAGAACTTTATCAAAGATTACATACTCTTTCTTTGTATAGTTAACTAAACTGTAGCTTACACCCATCTGATTATTGGTTTAGATTTTTGGTACACATAACATAATATTATCCAGACAAGGGTTTTCCGAGTTTGTCCGGATAAAATCCATAAAACAATCTTAAAATACTAGTAAACAAAGAAGTTAGGATTTATTCAGTACAAGAATATTGAACTGAAGTTTTGAACAAATCCAATCCTACAATTCCAGATCCATCGTCATTCTTTCGCCATCTCTGAGGACTGTAATGGTAGTTTTTTGCTCTTTTTTGAGTTTGTTCAGCATGGCCATATAAGCGTAAATATCGGCAAGCTCTTCGCCGGCAATTCCTACGATAATATCTCCACCTTTAACTCCGGCATTTGCAGCCGCTCTGCCTTTAGTTACGCCCGTGATCTTCATTCCTTCACCTTCATAGCCGTAATCCGGGAGCACGCCCAAGGTTGGTCCTTCTAAACTCATAGACTGACGTTGTTCACCGGGAGCTTCCACAAAAGCCAGTTCGTCTTTTTGTAGTTCATCCAGTTGCACGATTACCCGCACTAAATGATGAAGCGCCAAAGCTGTGCCATTCATATTTATATACTCGGTGTCGTCAGAGGGTCGGTGGTAATCGGCGTGCGTATCCGTGAAATAATGAAGCACGGGAATTTCTTTATAATAAAAACTGGTGTGATCGCTGGCTCCGGTCCCGTCTTTGACCAAATTCAGATCCAGATTTCCGGTATTGGCAGAATCCAGAATGGCTGTCCAGTTTTCAGCGGTTCCAATTCCGAAGATCATCAGTTTTTTATCAACCATTCTACCGATCATATCCATATTGATCATAGCAAGGGCGTTTTCCAGATCTACTGTTGGATTATCTACATAATAAGCAGAGCCCAGTAACCCCATTTCTTCACCTGAAAAAGCCAGAAACAAAATATCTTTCTTGGGGCGATTTGCGGAGAAATATTCAGCCAGTTCAAGCACTCCGGCAGTTCCCGAAGCATTATCATCAGCGCCATTGTGAATGCGTTCTTGCTCTCCGCGGTATAAGGAACCAAATTCTCCAAAACCCAAATGATCATAATGTGCTCCAATAATGATCAACTCATCAGAGTTGCCGGTTCCTTGTAATAAACCAACTACATTTTTGGAAAGTAATTTTTCGCCTTCGGCATCATCTCCGGCATGAGGATTTCTCAACACAGCGGTATTAATGGTGAATTCCTGGAAAAAGGTTTCGTTATCTCCTGCAGGTTCCAAACCAAAATCTCTGAAGTTATCAGCAATATAGTTCGCTGCTATAGCTTCGTTAGCGGAACCGGCTTCACGACCTTGCAGGGAATCACTTGCCAGAAAAGTGATGTGCTTTTCAATATCAGCGGGGGTAATGTCTCCGGATTCATTACACGCAACAAAGAAAGTGAGTGCCGAAAGAATCAAAAATGCAGAGGTGGAATGTATTTTCAGTTTCATAGAAATTCGTTTTACGGTATTAATTATATGTAAAAGGCATTAGTGTAATTCCACACCTTGTGTGGTAAATGAAAGACCTTGCTGTCCGGAAGTAGATATCATGATAGCTTCAAAAAGGGGACTATTTGAAGTACTTTTTATTCCCCAATCGAATAAAAAATTTGCTCCTGGTCCACCGGTTTTGTCACTCTCATCGATTATAATTTCCGCTGTTTCCATAGGGGCAAGATATATTGGTTTATCAAAGTAAGATCTGATAGAAGCTCCATGACTATCGAAGTATTCGGCTTTTTTGATATAAATGGTATCAGCAGGATTTAAGTTTCTCATACTTATTGTTACCGTAAGGTCATGAGTGCGGTGCTCATTTCGACTATAAATTTGAGAGTAAACAGATAGATATGTTTTCCCGGATTCAAGGTAATTGAGTTGCGAAATATCGGCAGATCGTTTGTCCCAATTAGTCGGATTAACGGAGCTCATCTCTTTTTTCAGTTCACAAGAGCCAGTTAATGCACATGCAATCAAAAGTAAAATTGGTCGGATTCGTTTCATATCAGGAGCCTTAAAATTAATGGGTAAAGTTAACAGTTTTTTTCGTGTTTTGATGAAATAGTGCGTAGTTTTACAACCGTAGCAAAAGCTACAAAGGTTAGGGGTGCTTTAGCAAAATGCTGAGGCTGAGATTACACCCTACTACCTGATCCGGGTAATACCGGCGGAGGAAAACCTGTTCGCTTATCTATATTTAAGATGCGCTTGTTTCGCCTCCTCTTTTTTAAATAAACTTATAATTTTTGCCGGGAAGCCAAATCAAATTACGGCGACCGGGCATTCCTAAAGAAGAGGAACTATGTTTCAACTAATCAAATCATCGCTGATGGTGGCGATCCTAATCACCATGCTGTCAACTTTTGCAGCTGCACAAATTCAAATTTCCGGTAAAGTACTGGAAGCTCAGACAAAAGAACCTTTGATCGGGGCCACTGTTTTACAAACCGGAACTAACAACGGTGTTTCCACAAACACAGACGGTTCTTTTGAGATCGATCTGTTAGAAGACGAAGAAAGGTCATTAAGAATCAGTTTCACTGGTTTCAAAAGTAAAACTGTAACCGTTGTTAGAAGTCAGTCCGATCTTCAAATTTTGTTGCTTCCGGACACTTATGTTAGCGACGAAGTTCTGGTAGAAGCCACAAGAGTGGATGAATCTATTCCCGTTACTTTTTCAAATCTGGATAAGGAAGAAATACAAAAAAGGAATCTTGGTCAGGATGTGCCTTACTTATTAAACCTGACTCCATCTACCGTTGTGACATCAGATGCCGGAGCCGGAATAGGATATACGGGCATTCGTATCAGAGGTGTTGATCCTTCGCGAATTAATGTGACCATAAATGGAATTCCGGTAAATGATGCAGAGTCGCACGGAGTGTTTTGGGTTGACCTTCCGGATATAGCTTCATCCATCGAGAATATTCAGGTTCAACGTGGAGTAGGAACTTCAACAAACGGAGCGGGCGCTTTCGGTAGCTCCATCAACCTTCAAACAAGTTCAAATAGTCTGGATCCGTACACTGAAATTAACACAGGGATTGGATCATTCAACACGCGTAAAGCAAATATTCAGTTGGGTTCCGGCTTGATGAAAAACGGCTGGAGTTTTGAAGGAAGACTTTCAAAGATCATGTCTGATGGATATATCGATCGTGCTGAATCAGACCTGAATTCCTTCTATCTGTCAGGTTCAAAAAGAGGAGAGAGAAGTTTGTTAAAAGCCGACATTTTCTCAGGAAAGGAAATCACTTATCAATCCTGGTACGGAGTTGAAGAGAGTGTTCTGGAAAGCGGAAACAGAACATTTAATGAAGCAGGAACTGAAAAAAGCGGAAGTCCTTATCAAAACCAAGTCGATAACTATCGTCAGGACTATTACCAGCTTCACTATTCTTACAGATTACAGGATAATTGGTCGCTGAATGCCTCGCTGCATTATACAAAAGGAGAAGGTTATTACGAGGAGTATAAAGCGGACGAAGATCTATCTGATTATGGAATTTCACCTCAAAATTTCGGAGATCCAACCCAAACAGACCTGATAAGAAGACGTTGGTTAGACAATGATTTTTACGGAATGGTTTTCTCAAGTAAGTACACTCATTCACAAGATTGGAATGTTACCTTTGGTGGTGGGTTGAACAGATATGAGGGAGCTCATTTCGGTGAAGTGATCTGGGCACGATTTGCAGGTGACAGCGAATTTGAAGAACGTTATTATGATAACGATGCCGTTAAAACAGATTTTAATGTGTACGGTAAGGCACAGTATTTCTTCAATGAAGATCTGAGTTCCTATCTGGATATGCAGGTGCGAACTATCAATTATGAATTTGACGGAGTTGATATTCAGAACAATACTGTAGTAGATGTGCGTGGCTCTGATGACATCGTATTTCTGAACCCGAAATTCGGTCTGAGTTATTTGGTCAATGAAGGAAACAGAGTGTTCGCATCATTTGGAGTAGCGGGCAAAGAACCAACAAGGTCAGAATATGTGGAATCATCAACAGCCAGCCGTCCTGATCCGGAAAGATTGTATAATGTTGAAACGGGATATCGCGGAGATTTCGGTCGTTTCTTTGTTGGTGCTTATGGATACGCAATGCTGTATGAAGATCAGTTAGTAGTTACCGGACAAATCAATGATGTTGGTGGAGTGGTTCGTCAAAACGTGCCGAATAGTTCGCGATTGGGAATAGAGCTGGAAGGGGGTATTTCCATAACATCAAACTTCAGTTGGGCTGCAAACGCAACATTCAGCAAAAATAAGATCGAAAATTACACGGAGTTCATAGACGATTATGATAATGATGGTCAGATCGAGAGAAATTTCTCTGATACTGATATAGCGCTTTCGCCAAGTATCATTGCTAATTCAATTCTGGGTTTCTCTGATAATGGTTTGACAACTGAACTGACCACGAAATACGTTTCTAAGCAGTATTTGGATAACACTCAAAATGATGCTCGTTCAATTGATCCTTACTTGGTAAATGATCTTAGAATCAGTTATACATTTACGAACCTGAGTTTTGTAAAGGCGATCACAGCAAATTTGATGATCAACAATTTGTTGGATGAGAAATATGAAACCAACGGATATACATATGGTTATGTACTTGGAGGAGAACAACGATTCAATTACTACTACCCGCAAGCCGGAAGAAATTTCTTACTACAAGTGAAGTGGGAGTTTTAGAATAGTTTAAAAGTCATTGTAAATTAATTGCATAACAGGTGATAAATCACACCTAAAGCACCGTCCTCCACCCGTAGGGGTAATTCATGAATTACCCCTACGGGTGGAGGAATAAACGGGGACAGATTCAAACAGAACAAAAAAAGCCCGACTCAATGAGCCGGGCTTTTTTTATTTTATAAATAAAGTAGCAGATCCTGAAACAATACTGAATCAAGTTCAGCACATGGTTCAGGATGATGCTTTGGTTTAAGCCATTACTTTAGAAACCGCTTCTGCAGCTTCTTTAAGAAGAACAGCAGAAATCACATTCATTCCTGAATTGTCGATGATCTCTTTAGCTTCTTCAGCATTAGTACCCTGAAGACGAACAATGATAGGCACATTCTGTACTTTTTCAGCAATTTCCGGATCTTTAACAGCTTCAATAACACCATTAGCTACACGATCGCAACGAACAATTCCACCAAAGATATTGATAAGAATCGCCTTCACATTTTTATCTTCCAGAATAATTCTGAATCCGTTTTTAACCGTCTCAACATTAGCTCCACCACCAACATCAAGGAAGTTAGCAGGCTCACCACCTGAAAGTTTGATAATATCCATCGTTGCCATAGCAAGTCCGGCGCCATTAACCATACAACCTACGTTTCCGTCTAGTTTGATGTAGTTCAGGTCGTACTTAGAAGCTTCCAGTTCTGCAGGATCTTCTTCAGCTTCGTCTTTCAACTCAGCCAGATCAGGATGACGGTACAATGCGTTTCCGTCAAATGTCACTTTAGCATCCAGAGCGAAAATTTCGTCATCCGGAGTTACGATCAACGGATTGATCTCGAACATATCAGAATCAGTTTCTTCATATGCTTTATACAAAGCCATGATGAATTTGATACAAGATTTGAGCGCTTTGCCTTCTAAACCAAGAGAAAAAGCAATACGACGAGCTTGATTTACCTGAAGTCCCATTCCCGGCTCGATCCATTCTTTGATGATCTTTTCAGGAGTTTCTTCAGCAACTTTTTCGATCTCAACTCCACCTTCGGTAGAAGCCATGATCACATTTTTACTAACTGCGCGATCAAGTAGCACGCCTACATAAAATTCTTTTTTGATGTCAACGCCATCCGTTACATAAATGGTTTGAACAAGCTGTCCTTCTTCGCCGGTTTGGATAGTAACAAGTACATCGCCTAAAAGAGATTCAGCAGCTTCTTTAACTTCATCAATAGTTTTGCAAAGGATAACGCCTTTTGCATTGTTCTTTTTAGTGCGTCCTTTTCCACGTCCGCCGGCATGAATCTGAGCCTTTACAACAAAAAGTGAAGCTCCGTTCTCTTTCATTTTTTCAGCGGCTTCAACGGCACCTTCAACGGTAGTGGCAGCAATTCCGTCAGGAACGGCAACTCCGTATTCTTTTAAAATTTCTTTAGCTTGATACTCGTGGATTTTCATGTAACAGTATTCTTTTTAAGTGTTAAAAAAGCGATTTTTCAAGACTTCTAAAATAGGGAGAATAGGAGCTAAAGGAAAGAAAATGAAATGTTCGATTATTTCATTTCACAAAAGGTTGTGATTTGAGTTGAATGTGGCTTAAATTTGGGTGAATTTAAAAACCTATGGATCCATTGCAGAAAGCACAGATCATGACCGGGGAAGACCTGAATCGCACTTATTTGCGGTTTGCTCATCAATTCCTTGAATCTTATGAAGACCCAACCAGACTTGCCATTGTAGGTATGCAAACCCGGGGCGTTTACATCGGTCGCCGTATTGTAGAGGTAATCAAACAAGAATTCGATATAGATATCGACTTCGGAGTGCTTGATGTGACTTTTTACCGGGATGATTTTCGCTCAAAACTTAAAATGCCGGAAGTGCAGATCACGGAGATTCCTTTTGATTTGTATGACAGAGATATCATGTTAGTGGATGATGTGTTGTACACCGGAAGAACAGTTCGTTCAGCCATGGATGCTTTAATGGCGTACGGAAGACCCAGAAAAATTCAGTTTTGTTGCATGGTAGATCGTGGTCATCGGGAATTGCCGGTAGCAGCAGATTTTACAGGAATGTATGTTCCAACTCACGAGAATGAAGAGATCAGAGTAAAAGTTCAGGAGTTTGATGGTGAGGATGCGGTGTATTTAGTAGATGTGGAGGAAGATATATGAGCATAGATCTGGAAAAATATAACTTCACTCAAAAACATCTTTTGGGATTGGCAGATTACTCCGCTGACGATATCCGATTTGTGTTGGAACAGGCAAAATATTTCAGAGAAATACTGGATCGTCCGGTACCGAAAGTCCCGACATTAAGAGACAAAACCATCGTTAATCTTTTCTACGAAAACAGCACAAGAACACGCTTATCTTTTGAGCTTGCTCAGAAAAGAATGGGAGCTGATGTAGTGAATTTTTCGGCAAGTACTTCTTCCACAAAAAAAGGAGAGTCACTTAAAGACACCATACAGAATATCAGTTCTATGAAAATTGATATGGTGGTAGTTCGGCATGAAAGTCCGGGAGTTCCTCACTTTTTAACGCAATGTGTAGATGCAGCTATTTTGAATGCAGGAGATGGAGCACATGAACATCCAACTCAGGCATTGCTGGACATGTTTACCATGCAGCAAATTCATCCTGATTTAAAGGGAAAGAAGATCGCTATAATTGGGGATATTGCTTACAGCAGAGTAGTTCGGTCCAATATAATCGGTTTAACAAAACTTGGCGCTGAGGTTGTAATTTGCGGTCCTAAAACACTTATGCCGGTTTTTGCGAAGGATCTTGGGGTTACCGTTTCTCATAATTTGGAAGAGACGTTAGCTTGGTGTGATATCGCCATGGCGTTGAGAATCCAACTTGAGAGACAGGGAAAAGGGACGGAATTATTTCCATCGCTAAGAGAGTATCATGAACGATTTGGGATAAAATTAGAACATCTGGAAAAGTACCCGGATTTTAAGATCATGCATCCCGGACCGATTAATCGTGGAGTGGAAATGGAAAGTGAAGTCGCTGACAGCGATCGAGCTATTATCCTCAATCAGGTTACCAACGGTGTAGCGGTAAGAATGGCCGTGCTTTATTTGCTGAGTGGTGGGAATAGGGTTTAAATTCTAAAAAAGGATTGGTTATCGAAAATTTTTTAATGTCTAATAGAGAGAATTTTCCTTCAGTTACTATTGCGATCCCTACCTATAATGAAGAAGAACACATTGAGCAGGTAATTCATGGTTTTCTTGATATGGATTATCCAAATCTCTTAGAAATTCTAATTGCAGATGGTGGTAGCGAAGATAATACAAAGGAAATAATAACAAGAATTGCTAAAAATGATTCAAGGGTTGTTATGATTAACAACCCTGATAAATATCAGTCATATGCTTTAAATAAAATGATTGAAATAGCAAAAGGAGAGGTCTTTATCCGAGCAGACGCACATTGTGAATACGGTGATTCCTATATATCAAGATGCATTGAATCATTGCATAGGTTTGAAGTTAAAAATGTAGGTGGAGCATTACGGTTCTTAGCACAAAACCTGGTTCAAGCTGGCACAGCAGTAGCTGTATTGAGTTTAATTGGTAACGGTGGTGCAAAACACTACAACCCATATTATGAAGGTTACTCTGATACGGTTCCAATGGGTTGTTTTTGGACCAAAGATTTAATTGCGCTACAAGGATATCGGGAATCAAACCATACAAATGAAGATGCTGAGATAAACTATAGGATAATTGAACATTTAAACGGAAAAATATATATAGATCCTAAAATAGAGCTGTGGTATTACCCAAGGGCTAATTTTTCGGGTTTATTTAAGCAATATTTTAATTATGGAAGAGGCAGACTACTTACATCGATTGCGCATGAAGGCAAAATCCCTTTTAGAAGTAAGGCCCCGTTCGTATTTTTTTGTGTAATGATCCCATACTTTATTATTGATCATTTATTTTTTGATAGAATTTTAGGTTCAATTTATATTTTGGCAGCTATTCTTTTTGTGACAATTGCTGATTCAATGCGAATTTCTCTAAAGCATAGAAACTATTTTAAAGAAAAAGTTTGGAGAAATAACAATAAGACTATACCCAAGCCTTTTAGTATTAGTTTATTTGCTTTATTAGCTTTGATAATAATGCATTTAGCTCATTTTATGGGGTATTCTTTTCAGCTTATAAAAGCTAGAATATTTAAATTAAATGGCTGGTAATTGAAGGTTCATTAAAACTTCTCTAAATATTCTTTAAAAGAATCTATATTGAAATCCAGATATTTTTTGTTTTTATAAATATTGGACTTGGATTCTTCTACTTGGATAGAGTAAAGATATTTTTTGAGTTTTTGTACTGAATCGTACCGAAAACCTATTTTATATTCCTCAATTATTTTGCCCATCCCATTAAAGCCCTTTTTAGGAATAACAACAGGAAGCTTCAATGCTAAAGGGAGTAAGAATCTATGAGGCAATGAGGTTTCAAACCTTGGAGGTTGCGGTTTCTTATTATCAATATTGAAAGTAATAAGGGCTGCTTTATAAAGTTTAGAAAGACTTAAGAAATCAAAATCAGAATCGTATATATTAAAAGGTTTAAATGTATGAATGTTTTCATGGTTTACTTGAAAAAGCTCAGAACAACCAATAGAAACACCTGAATTCGCAATTTCAATCAGTTGATCTTGTACAGTGTTTAAACTTCTAAATAAGTCAGGTTTTCCGAGAAAGATCAGATCATATTTGGCTTGTTGATCCTCAGGTGCAGATCGTTCGAAGTATGACATAGGGAAATAAAAAGGGCGTTTGTAAATTATTTTTTTATCCAACGAGATACCCTTGGAAAGAAGCAGTTCATACATTTCATTAGTTGGAATTATGAGCCCTTCAATATTTTTCAACGAAAGCCGTAAGAAAACAAGTTCTAAATATTCACGGACTTTAGAATCCCATCCGGTAGGAAAGGTTTCCATATTTAAAATTACTGGAGTTTCTCTAAGTTTAAATAGAGATTTTAGCAGATTAATTTCAGGTAAAATTCCAACACCCCAATTTCCAATAATAACATCAGGTTTTTCTGTGCTGAATAAAGATGTTAATTTTTCTAAAAAAGATTTTGGCAAAAGATTGGTTAGAAAGGGAATAGAAAACAAAAAACGTGTATATTTAGCAAAAGGAATGCTTAAGAAAGCATAGAACCGACCTAAATAGTTTGAGGTTTCAAAAATAGGGTTGGATACTATTTTTTTTGAAATTGGTTCAGTCTCAGTACTGATAGTTGTGAAGTTTAATCCAGTTTTTTTTAAAACTAGAATCAGTTTTGTTGAAATTACCAGCCGACCAATCAAAAGTATTTTCATAAAGAGTTTTCAAAGAAATGTCTCGAAGAAAATAGTTATTATACTTTAATTAATTCTAAATTAATACCATAAAATTTTTGTGGAAAAAACTGTAAATCGAAAGCCATCGGTAACAATTGCAATACCAGTCTTAAATGAAGAGAACTTTATTGAGGATGTAATTCAGTGTTTTTTGGGAATGGGCTACCCAAATTTAAAAGAAATAATTATTGCTGATGGAGGAAGTACTGATAGCACGATAGAAATTGTTAAAAAGTTGGAAAAAAAGTATGACAAAATAAAGTTGCTGAATAATTCTGATAAGTTTCAATCATTTGCATTAAACCAAATGATAGAGTTAGCTGAAGGGGAAGTATTTTTAAGAGCAGATGGTCATTGTGAGTATGATATAAACTATATTGAAAACTGTGTGGAAGCTTTGCTTACATCGAACGCAAGAAATGTAGGGGGATCTCAAAGGTATAAGGCAAAGAATGTAGTTCAATCAGGTATTGCCTTAGCTGTACAAAGTTTTTTCGGAAACGGAGGGGCTAAGTATATGGACCAAACCTTTGAAGGTTTTGGAGATACAGTTTTTTTGGGGTGCTTCTGGACAGAAGATTTAAAAAAAATAGGTGGCTTTAGTACAAAAAATGTTACTAATCAGGATTCTGAATTGAATCTTAGATTGATTGAAAAATATGGAGCAAGTAGCATATTTATAACTCCAAAGATTAAAAGCTGGTACTATCCCCGAGCAAATTTTTTAGATTTATTTAAACAATATTTTAAATACGGAAGGGGAAGATTTATAACGTCTTCAATACATAACGGAGAGATGCCTTTCAGAACTAAAGCTCCGATATATTTAATAATCACATTAATTACTTTCTATCTGATAGATTTGATTATTTTTAAATGGAGTTTAGCTTCTACTGCTATATCGTTATCAATCATTTCAATTTTTATTTTTGAAAGTATTCGTGTTTGCATAGAAATGAGAAAAGTTTTCGATAAAGAAATTTGGGATGGAGAAGAAGATAAAAAGCCAGGAACACTCACAAATATTATTAATGTTTTTTTCAGTATTCTTTTGATAAACCTTAGTTATTTTTGTGGATATATTTATCAATTTTTAAGGAAAAACATTCTAAATGTTGAAGGTTGGTGACTTGAACTCGGGAAAAAAAATCGTTCAAATTTCAAGTGCACATCACGTTTTTGATAACAGGATATTTAATAAAATTTCAAAGTCATTAGCGAGTAATGGATACAATGTTGATTTGATTATTCAACATGAAAAAGATGAAGTGGTAGATGGAATAAATATTGTAGCTTTACCACCGGCTAAAAAAAAAACAGATAGGATTATAAAAATAATTCCAATCCTTTTTAAAAAGGTTATTAACTATCCTGCAGGTACAATTTTTCATTTTCATGATCCAGAACTATTACCAATTGGGTTACTTTTAAAGTTATTTGGTTATAAAGTAATTTATGACATTCATGAAGACTCAGTAACTGCTATTGAGCAGAAAAAATATTTACCCGCGATTGTTAAAAAGACTGTGATCTATGTTTTGAGGATGTTTGAAGCAATTGCACATAAAAAGCTAACGACGATTATTGCTGAGAAGTATTATAAAGAAAGATTTCCTGAAGCTTTTGAAGTATTAAATTACCCGAAGCTAAACTGGGCAACCAATTTGATTGTAGAAAGAAAATCCCCTGATAGTTTATTATATACTGGCAGTGTAACAGAAGACAGGGGTGCATATTTGCATGCAAAGATTCTAAATCACATGGATAAATCAGAACTTTCAAGTATTAGTATTGTTGGGTCTTGTAGTCCTTATTTATATAAAGAATTAATTGATAGCATAAAAGGAAGTAAGTCTAGATTAAAAGGAAACGGGAGTGGTAAATCAGTTCCGTTTGATAAGATTGTTAAAGCCTATAATGGAAAAGAGTGGATTGCAGGTTTAGCTATTTTTCCTAAAACCAGACATTACGCACAAAAACAACTAACCAAGTTTTTCGAATATATGGCGGCAGGTTTGCCAATTATTTATACTGATTTCCCTGCGTGGAAAGCTTTTTTAGAGCCATTAAATGTTGGTATTGCTGTAGATCCGGGAGATTTTTCTAAGATTAAAGAAACTGTTTTAAGACTTAAGCAGGAAGATGACTTAAGAAAGAAAATGGGCGAAAATGGAAGAAAAGCTATATTGGATACATATAATTGGGAGAAAGAAGAGGAAAAACTGCTTACCTTGTATAGTACTCTTGCTTCAGGCTATAATTGAATAAAAACACGATATTAAAATGAAAGAAACTTCGAAAATAGATATGCTGGACCTTTTTACAATATTTGCAAAAAGGAAAAAGCTGATTCTTACTATAACGTTAATCGCTACGATCATTGGTTTTGTTTTAGCTTTTATTTGGCCAAAATCATATAAATCTGAAGTTTCATTTATTGTAACAGATGGAAATTCAGTTAATTTTTCCAGTGGTGGTATACTAAGTGGATTAGCAAATCTTTCAGTTAATGGAAGTAATGTAACTTCAGATCAAACTTTAGTATTAATAAGAAACAAAGAGATTCAAAATGATGTTATTGAAAAATTTAACCTGAAAGAAGTATATGGCATCGATGTCCCTGAAGCTTTAAGAAAAAAGCTTGATAATCAAATAGTTGTTGAAGAAAAAAGAGAGGGTGGTTTAGGATTCAATACGATTATTTCGATCGCTATTTCTTATACAGATGGAGATCCTGAAAGAGCGTTTGAACTGGTCAAATATTATTATGATCAAGTAGAGCTTAAAGTTGAAGATCTAAACCGTAAAAATGTTGAGGATGGATATCTTCTGTTAAAGAATAGATTAGAACAGAATGAAGAAGAGCTTCAGATTGCAGAAGACAGCCTTGTAAGTTTTCAAACGAGATACGGAATTCTAGAAGTTGAGGAGCAAGCCAGAGCTCAAATAGAAGGTATTGCAGCGCTTAGAACTGAAATAGTAAAGCTGGAAGTTGAAATTGGATACATCAAGGAGGTTTTAGGAGAAAACAGTTCTAAAATTTCAGATCTTAGAATTCGGAAACAAGAGTTTGAAAGAAAATATAATCAACTTGTAAACGGAACAGGAAGGGGAACAGAAAATTTTGATATGTTTCAGTCGGCCTCTGAAATGCCGGAGTTATTTATAGAGTATCTTAGAAGATATAGAGACGTGGTTGTTCAGGAAGAAATATATAAAGTTTTATATCCTCAGTTTGAGCAACAAAAACTAAATTTTGAAGAGGTTAATTCCGGCCTTAGGATCATAGATCCGGCACTTTACCCAACTTATAAAGATGGCCCGAAAAGAGCCTACATAATTATAGCAATATTTATGTTTGGTTTTATAGTATCTCTAATTACTGTATTAATTCAAGAATGGAAAAGATCCGTTAAAGAAAACTCACAGGAAGATTATGAACGGTTAAAAGAATTTTCAGATTCATTAACAAGCTGGAAATGATTTCTGTTAACAGAACCTTTAGTGGTCTTGTTATTATAATCCCGACTATAGTAGGTGCGTACTTATCGGGTATGGTATATCTGGCTGAAGGAGCAGCAATTCCACTTAGTGCTTTTCAAATTGCATTGGTTATTGCCGTAGGCATTTTCATTTTTAGAAAGATTGCAAGCAAAGAACTATCATTCTATTTCTACGGCTTAGAGATGGAGTATTTAGTATTTTTAGCAATTATTTTCTTTTCTCTTATTTACAGCCCGGAAAGAGATGAGGGCTTATTTGATGCAACCAGATATATCGTTCTTATTGGTTTAACATACTTGATCTATAACTCTGTAAATACACTAAAAGAGTTAAAAATCATTTGTTATGCAACGGTTTTTGCTGCATGTGTAGTTGCAATTCCCAGCTTGGTTGAGTCTATTTTAAATCCTGAGGTTGCTGCTTTTAATTATATAAACGAAGGAAAGAAAATAATCCGATCTAGCGGAGCAGAAAGAGACCCTAATATTTTTGGAAGTAATTTCATATTACCAATAATGTTACTAGTGGCATTTATTGGTGAAGCTAAAACGAATAAAAAGAAGATAATTTTATTCTGCATCTCTGGAATCCTTATTGGAGCAGTATTGCTTACATATTCCAGAAGCACATGGGTAGCGTTATTTTTTGGAATAATTATAATTATTCTATATCAGAGAAAATTTGATTTTATAATATATGGGTTTATAGTACTCGTTATTGTTTTCCTGGGCAGTGAAGGAGTAAGGAATATTGTGTTTAGTGTCGGCGATCGGGTTGTGGACATATTCGCGGGAACATCTGAAGACTCTTCACGGTTCAGACTGATTTTGCTCGAAACATCAATATACATGTGGTTGGATAGTTATACTTTTGGAATTGGATATCAAGGGTTTTCAACGGTATTTCAAGAATATCACCCTCCACAAGAAGTAGGAGGTGTATATGAGCCTCATAATGAGTTTTATAAAATACTAGCTGAATTAGGGTTAATAGGATTTTTAGTTTACCTGTTTATACTATGGAAAACATTAAAGATTGGATGGAATAGTGTAAAAAATTACCAGAAAGAGAGAAAAAGTACTGCAATAAGTCTTGCTCTATTCGCTTCTTTTTTTGCATATATAATTTTTTTCCAATTTCTGGGAGGCATGCAACTACACAGTATCTTAACTATTAATATTGGGCTTCTGTTTTGTGCTTCTAAATTTGTAGGAAGAAGTGAAGAAACCGAATTAGCTGTTTAATGCACCCCTGTAGTTTGTAATGAGTCTTTTCAAAAATGAGGACTTCCCGTAATTAATGGTAATCAATTCATTCAGCTTTTCAGGATTATAATCTGAATGAGTTTCGGCCATTTCCAGAATATCTGACGGGTCAGCATTTTTCAGGCCGTGGGTAATTATTCCTGCTCCCTTATCTATTACTTCAGCATTTCCGCCAACATCAGTGCAAACCAATGGTAATCCGCAGGCAGTAGCTTCCAGTATAGAAACATTAAATCCTTCTCTCCGGCTTGGGAGAATATAAAAATCTGCTACCTGGTAATATTTTATAAGTTCTGTTGGTGGTACTGCCGGGATCAGATCAATATTTTTAAGGGGATTATCTTCGATCAGCCTAATTACTGAATCAGAATATTCAGTGTTTTCCAGGTTTCCAACAATATGGAATTGAATATCGGCGAGTTCTTTATTTTTAGAAATGGTATCAATCAGCAGATCTAATCCTTTTTCATGACGGATGTTTGCAACAGTTAATGCATGTTTTTTAGAAGGTTCCCAGTTCAGTTTTTTTCTGACCATCTTTTTATCATCAGAAGAGAGCGGAGAATAAGATTCTGTATCCACCATATTATAGATGATGTCTGACTTTTTACTTAATTCCGGAAACCTTGCTTCAATATCTTTTTTTAATTTAGGACCTGAGTAAAGAACTCTGTCTGTGCTGCTAAAAGATTCTTCGATAAGACCGGAAAGCTCCCCGGAATCTTTGGTCTGGTACCAGTCACTTCCATGAACGGTTAGCACTGATCTAAGTCCGGCTTTTTTTAATTCCGGAATAATTAAACCATCAGGATAAGCCCAATGAACATGAACGATGTCAAACCTTTTGCGAAATAGAAAGGATAATACGTTTTTTGATAGATTTCGTTTTATGACTTTAGGAAATCTTCTTCCCGGAAAAGAAAGATATCTTACCCTGAAACTTCTAGATTGGTCGCTCAGCAATGAGCTGTGATTAGCCTTCCATCTTTTGGTAAAAGGTAGTGCGAAAGGGGTGGGCACAATAAGCTCAACCTCATTATTGCCATTATCAGCTAATAAGTTATACTGATCTTGTATAAACTTTCCTTGATGGGGATAAAGTTTTGTTGGGTAAAGATGACTAATTAAGGCTATTTTCATCGATTGAAGATACTTTAAACCAATCAGATTCTAAACACTCTTTAAATAATATTAGTGATCAATAAAGATTATACATCAAAGGGGATCATTTCCAATACTTTTTTTAGCATTGTCAGTAAAGTGTTTCCAATTCTTCTTTCGCTGATTTGTATACCAATTATTATTAAAGGATTGGGTGAGGAAAAATACGGGGCGTTTACTATTGCATTGGTTTTTATCGGCTATTTCAATCTTTTTGATCTGGGATTAGGACGAGCAATTACAAAACTGATATCAGAAAGAATTGGGAAAAATAAGGATCAGGAAATCGCTGATATTTTTAAAACAGGCGTAACACTTACTTTTCTGCTAGGAATTTTTGGTGGATTGATCTTCTTTGTTATTTCAGAGCCTGTAACGGTTAAGTACTTGAAGCCACCGGAAGACTTCCTTGGTGAGGTGATAAGAGGTCTTACTTTTTTATCAATTGGAATACCCTTTTCCATTATGATCAACAGTTACAGGGGAGTTTTAGAAGCACTGCATGAGTTTAAGTCCATTACTCTGGTTCAGATTATTCTTGGAGCAGCTACTTATCTTGGAATAATTGCGCTGATGGAATTCACAAAAGATCTGGCTTTTCTTATTGCATACCTGACAGCTGTAAAAGTGATCCACTTCATTGTATACAGAACCATAAGTAATTCGAAATTGAATACTACTGAAACTAATGGAGCATTTCGGAAAAACTACATTAAAGGATTATTCAGTTTTGGAGGATGGATAACTGTTTCAACAATAGTAAGTCCTGTTATGACGGCGTTAGACAGGTTGATCGTAGCTTCCAAAGAAGGAATGCAAAATGTGGCTTATTATTCCACAGCAAGCGAAATCACTCAAAGAGTAGGGATGCTTCCCAGCGCGCTGGTGAGTGTTTTATTTCCGGTATTCTCCAGAAATCAAAACTTTAATGAAATTCAGAATTCAAAGTTATACAAAGCCAGTTTCAATCTCTTACTTTTGGCTAGTGGTATTTTTGCAGTTTTATTTATTTGCTTCGGTAGAGATTTCCTGGCTATTTGGATCGATGAAAATTTTGCAACAGAAAGCTATGTAGTTCTTCAAGTGGTAACAGTGGGTGCATTATTTAATTTTTTGGCAAGGATTCCATTTTCATTTATTCAGGGAGTCGGTCGCCCGGATATAACGGCAAAATTTCATGTGCTTGAGTTGCCCGTATTTCTAACACTTTTGGTAGTGCTTACAGATAGCTTTGGAATTGTTGGGGCAGCGTATGCATCTGCGATACGAATGATTTTAGATTTTGTACTATTACATATGTATTCAATAAGACAATTCAAGGTAGATTTTAATCTGCTTCCTTTATTGATTGGAGCAATTTTGCCTGTAATATTGTCCCTTACTATCGCATATTCGGAATTGGGATTTGCTCTTAAATCCCTATGTGTAGCAGTTTTATTAACAGTGTTGACTGCATCATTTTGGTTCTATGTATTTGATGAAGAGTTAAGGCTCAGAATCAAAAAAATAACCCGGGGGCAGAATTGAAAGAAGATTTGGTTTCAATAATAATGCCGGTCTATAACGGAGAGGATTTCCTTGACCGGAGTATAAAAAGTGTGCTTAGGCAGACATATCAAAACTGGGAATTATTACTTATTGATGATGGCTCTGAAGATGATTCTGCAAGAATCATCGAAAGATATTTAGAAGATGACCGGATTAAATTTCTGAAAAATGATTCCAATTCAGGAATTTCTGCAACAAGGAACAAGGGCATAAACAACTCCAATGGAGAATACATAGCGTTACTTGATCAGGATGACGAGTGGTTCGCTGATAAGCTTCAAAAACAAGTGAAGGCTTTAAATGGGCTGGGTTACGATTACGGTTTAATTTATTCAAATCTGGAAGTGCGCTTTGATAACGGGGATGTTACAGAGCGGAAAAAAGAAATAGAGCCCGAACCTACAATAATTGAAAACCTGGAGTTAATGCTCCTCAGAAATTTAATCAGTTCCCCGACAGTGCTTATCAGAAAAGAAGTATTGGATGATGTCGGGTTATTTGACGACTCAATTAAATGGGGCGGAGATGACTATGATCTGTGGATCAGAATAGCTCATAAATATAAATTCTTTTATATAGATGAAGTTTTGTGCATCAGGCATGAGCACCAAAAGAACTACAGCGCTGATAAAAAAAGGATGATGCTCAGAACCATTGAGCTTGCCGAAAAGTATATCCGGGAGTTTGGATTAAACCCGGACATTAAAAAAAGACTCAGATCCAATCATTATTACAGATTTGGGATCGAGTCTTTGAAGAAAAGACAGGTGCTAACCGGAATCAGCTACATCCTGAGATCTATTTTTGTCTCTAAACAAGGAATTAAAGAACTTGGTAAAACAATTAGGAACAGGTTTTAGCCAAAAAGAAATTAGAGTCTTCTTACAGCTACATAAGTAGTAATTATGCCTGTGATCGTTGTAATAGCAGTCATGATCAATTGTGTTCTTTGATTTCTGAGTTGCTGTTTCTGAATATCGTAAGCTCTTTTCGCATTAAGTTCTTCAACCGGTTGACGATCTATAAAGATCTTGTCACCGGAGCTCAAATCAGTATCTCCAACTTTAAACCAGGTTGCATTCCCTGCTTTCAAAATAAAGATCCTGTCCTTATCTGCAGAAAGGGCAAACCCACCGGCCTGAGTGATATACTCATTTACAGTTTTGGTGCCCGAGTATCCAAAATATCCGGGATTGTTAACCTGTCCGAAAACGAAAATAGTTTGATCATCTTTGGGAATATAAAGACGGTCTCCGTCAAAAATTTTAAGACCCTGAAGCTGAGAATCATCGGAAAGATCAATATATACCTTGTTTTTTGAAAGTCTGGTTTCAGCATCCAGATATTCAAGGCCTTGTAGATATTGATCGGATGTTCTCTTCATTAAATCAGCATTAAACTGATTTGGGATCTCATTTTTCTGCCCACCACTTCTGACCAGATAAGCTGCAGCTGGTAGTGCTTCGGGAGAAAGTCCACCTGCGGTTTGCAACAGTTCCAATGCTGTTGTTGACCCACTTTCAACCGGGAAGTTTCCGGGAATACTTACTTCTCCGTATACCCAGGCTGAAGCAGAGGCATCAAATTCATCTCCGAATGGAGCAACCACTCTGTCGTTTGGCAATAAGTTAAAAGAATCCCAGTCTTCAGGCTTTACAACAATCTGCTCAATTCCGTTAACAGCTCTTCTGTATACAAAAAGCTTAGTAGTATCAGCGGTTTCTTCAAACCCTCCACCAAATTCTAGAATGAGAGAAGGAGTATCTCCTTTTTTATATTCGAATTCATAATCTGCTTTTACAGCTCCCGAAATACTGACTTTTGGAGTCTCACGATTAGTGGGAATAATGTTAATTAGATCTCCGTGCTTAACAAAAGGATTACTTTTCAGACTTCCTGTTCTAAAATATTTAACAAGATCTGCTTCCGATTCTGTACCGTCAGAGTGATAAATTTTAATTGATCTGAATGAGTAATTATCATTTGTAAGAAAATCACTGGAATTAGGGATAGACTTGGAAAGATCTCTGTTCCCGGAAGTAACAGAAGAAAAGATGGCCTGATCAACCCGTGATTGTGGATAGGTTAAATATTTACCCGGATAGGGAACACCTCCGGTTACATGATAAATTACCGGTCTTGGGCTATCTATAGTTATTGTTACAGATGCATTTTTTAAATGGGGAGCAGTAGCTTCTTCAATTTTTTTCTCACTTTCTGAAATAGAAAGCCCATTTATATTTACAGGTCCAACAACGGGCAGGGTTACATCTCCCTGAGGATTGACTAATAGTCCACGTAGAAAAAGAGACTGAGCTCCATCTATTTTTATGGAGATCAGGTCATTTACACCTAAAACATAATTTTCCAGATCCAGAGAAGCTTCAATGGGATTAATTCTGGAAGCAAGTTGCACACTAAGAGGATCTGTATAATAAAAACCTCCAAAGACATCGGATAAATCGATATTGAAACCATCTTCTTGCTGATTCCCATTATTTTGTGCATTCAGAAAAGATGAACAAATGAAAAGAAATAAAATCCCTAATAAATTTTTGGCGGAATAGTGTTTAAACATAAATGAATTTAATTAATTTTTAACCTTGTATAAAGATACAGGGAGTCTTGCCATTACGATGCCCGCAATAACGGAAAGAGCACCAATATATTGAAATAGGGTGAGTACTTCATCCAAAATAATCACTCCAAAAACCAATCCCAGAACAGGTACCAGATTTTGGTATGTAGCAGTACGAACAGCACCGATTTTCACGATTCCATTGTTCCATATTAAGTACGCAATTCCAACAGAAAGCGTGCCTGAATATAATACACCTCCATAAGCCTTTGGAGAAATAGAGCTCCAATCTATTTGAATCAGTGATGGGAGTCCGATCAATGAAAGACAAATAAATCCAATAAGAGCCATAAATGCAGAAAACTGAGTGGAGTTATAAAACTTCAAGTACTTTCTGGATAGTATAGTGTAAACAGCCCATACAATTGCAGAAATAATAGTAATTATATCGCCCAAAAAAGTCTCAGACTGAAATGAGATATCATTATTTCCGCCGGCAACTATCATAGCAACTCCCGAAAAGGCAAAGAATACCCCGATAGATTTTACAATTGTAAGTTTTTCGTCTGTAAAGAACTGAGAAAGTAAAGCCACCCAAATCGGAATAGTGCCCAGCATTACCGAGGCATTAGCTGCTTTGGTCAGGTTTATTCCGACTATAAACAACATTTGATAAAGGAGGTTTCCGATAAGACCGATACCTACCAAAGCCCAGAAGTGCTCTCTCTTTACTTTAAGGGAAAAACCCTTTCTTTTGGCTGCATAATACAGCAATGCGAAAGCAAGGAAAAAGCGGATAGCATTAAAGCTGTATGGGTCAAATTCATTGAGCGCTATTTTTACAACGCTGAAATTTAAAGCCCAGATTACCGCAACACCAATAAGTGTTAGATCTGTGAGATATTTTTTTATCAATCGGGTAAAATTATGAGGCTGAAAATACGATAATCAGCCTTCTGAAACGATCGCAAAAAGATCCTGAAACAATTATGCTTTTGCAGGTGTTGTTTCTTCCCCTTTCCCAAGCGTTTTATTTATATAAAGTTGCTGTACAATCGATAACACGTTGAAGATCAGATAATACAAACTTAAACCCGAAGCAAAACTGTTGAAAATGAATAACAACATGACCGGGAAAATGTACTGCAATACCTTCATTTGCTGAGCCATAGGATTGCTTCCGCCTCCTCCACTCATACCACCGGTTAATCTGCTCTGAAATACCATTGCTAACGACATCAGTAATACAAAACCACCAATGGCATCACCTAAAAACGGAATAGAAAAAGGCAGGTTTATAATATAATCCGGAGCTGAAAGATCACTTGCCCATAAGAATTCTTCCTGGCGGAGCAGAATAGAATTCTGGAAAAATCTCCAAAGTGTGATCAGGATCGGGAACTGAAGAAGATTAGGTAAACATCCACCTAGTGGATTCACTTTATTCTTCTTATAAAGCTTCATGGTTTCCTGCTGCTGCTTCTGCGGATTATCTTTGTACTTGTCCTGCAGTTCTTTGAGTTGAGGCTGAAGTTCTCTCATTGCAGCCATACTCTTGTAACTCTTAAAAGTAAGTGGGGAGAGAACCAGTTTTACAGCAGCTGCAAAAATGATTACCAGTACACCATAGTTGCTGATGAATCCACTAAAGAATGTGAAAAAAGGAATTACAATAAAACGAACAAAGGGATCAGAGAACCAGCGAAGCCAGTTGTAACCAACTTCAACCATGTCGTAGGCATGTTCATCTACTTGTTTGATCTCATAATATTTCAACGGACCAACAAAGAGCTTATAAGAAAGAACGCCATCATCGGGAATAGAAGAGGTGATTGAAGCAGTGTACTTATGCTTTGTTAACGGATCGTCGTTTTCGCCGGTAACTTCACCTGTTAGAAAAGCACTTTCTGTTTGATGCTGTGGTTTAATGAATTGAGTAAAGAACTTTGTGCGGGTAGCTGACCAGTCAATATTTCCATTAAAAGTTTCTTCCTGACGTCCAGGCTCATCAACTTTGAATTTTTCCAGTTCCTCCCCAAGATAAACATAAGCAGCTGCATCGATGCCTTCTTGCTTTTTATCTTTTTCAGAAGCATTCAGCTTTGATGTCCAGCCGAAATCTACAGCTCTTCCAATAATGTAATCGCTGACACCAATAAATTGAACATCAAAGTCGATTTCGTAGGTGTCCGCTAAAAAAGTATATGTATAAACAATCTGGCGACCGTCGCTGAGCTGAAGAGCATATTTGAGTTCTCTGGTATCGCCTTCATTAAGAGTGAGAGAAGAACCGGTAGTGATCTGGGTAAACAAAAGATTCTGGGTGTCTACATTCAGATTTTCAGTAGTCAAAAATCCAAAATTATACGCTGATTTTGTTGAATCCGAGATCAACTGGAAAGGTGCTCCGGCCCAGGAGTCATATTCTGAAAACGTAAAAGAAACAGGTCCGGCTCCTTTGCTTGAGAATACCGCGGTGTAAAGCGGAGTGGTAACCACAAATTCTGATTGCTCTGTTGCCTCAGTGTTGGAGAAGATGCCCGATTGTGGAGCAGCAGCTTCTCGTTCAGAAGCCTGTTCTCTGATACTCGGCTGAGACGGAGTTTGATCAGTTACAGAAGGAGATTGAGCTTCATTTTCTACAGACTCAATTTGAGCCAGACTGTCCTGCCTTGCCCTTTCTGCAACTTGTGCAGCACGTTCTTCTTCGCTGGGCATGCTTACAACAAACCAAGCCACCATTATTAAAAAAATCAGTCCAAGTCCGGTTGCGGTGTTTTTATCCAAAAGTCTGCGGTTTTAAATAGTTTTTTTTGTAGAAAGCAGTCGGTTACGTAGCTCATCCATCATAGTTACTACATGAGTTTGAACTTCTGCAAATCTGAGGTTTGTAGTGCGCGCAATGAGCACGCAGTGAAGACCAATACCCAGTTCCTGTACGGTATCAATGATTTCATGCTGATTTAGACGAAATGATTCTCTCATGACTCGTTTAGCATTATTTCTTTGTACAGCATTGCCTGTTTTTTTTGGGGAGATAAATCCGATTTTAAAATCCCACTCAGAAAGATTAAGCGTAGTATAGCGAAGGTTCACCGATGGTGATTTAATGAGCGCTGTTCCGGAAAATAAATTCTGGAAATTTCGCTTACCTCGTAAGATTCGAGATTTTGGTAAGGTAAATCTACGAGGTGGAGCAACAGTTATGTTACTTTGCTCCTTTTCGCTCATCACTAACACTCAGCTTGTGGCGACCTTTAGCTCGTCGGCCTGCAATTACTTTGCGTCCGTTTTTTGTAGACATACGCTCTCTGAAGCCATGCTTGTTCTTGCGTTTTCTATTACTTGGTTGAAATGTACGTTTCATTGGATTTGGATGTTTTTTGCGTTCAATTCGTATCCGAAAAAGGCTTTAAATATAAGGATTATATCCGAAAATCTTAACTATATTTTGAATATTATTTTAAACGCCTACTCTTCTTGAAGCGGGAAATTCAACTCTACTTTTGTGCCCTCATTTATGGCAGATGAGATCAAGAAATTACCACCTTTTTGATCTAATAAACGAAGTGCTTCCACTAAGCCAATTCCAAATCCTTGTATATCAGAATCTGTTTTCTGAGATTGTACATACTGGAGTTTATGCAGGGCTTCCAGTTTTTCTTTTGGAATTCCTGTTCCGTTATCCTCAATGATAACTTTAATGAAGTTGTCGTCTTTTACTTTAGTTTTACCAAAGGATATTTCAATAGAGCCTTCCACAGGAGAAAATTTTATAGCATTAGAAACTACATTTCCGATAATGTTAATGATCTGATTGGATGCCATTGTATTTATCGAGCAACTTTCTGTGCATTGATTTTCAAAAAGCAGATCAATTTCTTTTAATGTGCTTTGCATGGAATAAAGAGAACTTACTCTGTCAATGATTGTAGATACAGAAGTGGCAACCTCGCTTTCTTTCCTGTCAATTTCGTACTGAAGACTTCCTTCCGCGTATTCCAACAGGTTTTTTGCAGATTGTTTGATCATGCCAATGTTCTTGAGGGTTTTATTATCCTCAATTTCAGTTTCCAAAAGGCTGGAAAATCCAATAATTCCGGAGAGGGGACCTCTGATGTCATGCCGGGTTTTAGTTACCAGCTTTTCCTGTTTAGTGAGCTTATCTGATTGAACACTAGCTTTCTTTTTCAGGACCAGATAATCAGCTACCTGCTGATTGACTAGTTTTAAACTATGTATTTGTTGATCGGTTAGATCAAGAGTTTCCGTATGCAGCAGGCAAGAAGAGCCGATAAAAGTCCCTTTTTCATCTTTAAATGGGAGCCCCAGGTAGTAAACTAAGAAAGGGTTATTAACGACAAATGGATGATCTTCGAATCTCTCTACAGTATTGAAGTCTTTGATCTCATATATATCTTCTTTGCTTATCGTGATATGGCAAATAGATTGCTCTACAGGAATGTGTTCGAATTCCATTCCGCACTCTGCGACTGTCCATTGATTTTCATCATCAATTAAATTGATCTGAGAGTACAGCGCCCCTGAAATATGGCAGATCAATTCTGAAAACCTTGCCAGTACCTGATCCTTCTCATTATAGTCCAGAGAAAGTTCAAGAAGTGAAGAAGCTCGATTCTTACCCGAAATATTAGATGTATCCATAATAACCTATCTTAATTTACCCATAATAGAGATTTAAATATCACATACACAATATTTATCTCATGTAAAAGCAAGTTACGTATTGTATGCCGTTTGGGATTGGTTCAAATAAAGGCGACCTTAAGGAAGCAAGTTAAAGGTCAGGTATCGGCATTTCTTAGTAGTTAGTACAGTATTTGTTTTCCCTTCTCTAGTTTGTAAACACAATTTTTAATTTTCACAGCCGAAAATGATAACAATTCACAATTTTTTGTGAATACGATCTGTACATGTGAGCAATATTTATATTTTTATAATGGAATACGGTAAAGTAAAATGGTTCGATGCAGAAAAAGGATTTGGATTCATCGCACCTGAAAATGGAAGCAAAGATGTTTTCATGCACAGAAACAACATCGAGAACCTTGGATTTAACGAAGGTATCAAAGATGGAGAATCTGTAGAATTTAAAATTGAAGAAACGGACAAAGGACTCAGCGCAGTTGATGTGTATGTTCTTGAATGATCGTTAATTCAATGATTTTCAAAAGCCCGGTTTCGAAAGAAGTCGGGCTTTTTTATTGAAAATAAAATTATTAGACATTACATATATTATAGATAACATGCTTGTAACATTAGGAGTAGCAGCTTCTGAGACTCCATGACTGAACAGTATGAATGGAATTCTAAATCAGGATTTTAATGATTTTAGAGTATAGTTACCGATAATTATTTCTGAAACCAGAAAAATTTTAAGATTGATAGTTATATTTCGTTACGAACTCAAGGTGCTTCCCTCCTTTGTAGAAAACTATGAACACGTTCCCAGTCATTAATTGAGCATGACATCTCCTTATTAAGTAATTCTAAATAATCTGACCTGAGTTTAGGATTAAAGCTAGGATATATTGGAATTATATAATCAAAAATTAATCATAAACTTAATATTTTATAAACTTGATGTATGACGAGTAAAGATAGTAGAGTTAGCATTTATAAGAAAAATTTGATCAATATATTATTCTTATAACATGTTTTAGGGAACTTTTTTCGAAATATCAATGTCGTTTGAGAGAATTAAAAAATGACTAATGTTAGAAAATAAATCGAATCAGGAAGAAGAAAGGCTTAAGTCTTTACACTCTTATGATATTCATAATCTTTCCCCTAACGAAGAAAGTGCACTATCTAATTTAACTCAATTGGCCGCTCAGATTTGTGACGTACCGTATGCACTGATTAATTTCATTGATAAAGATATACAGTGGACAAAGTCCAGTTTTGGGATGGATTTGGAACAAATGCCCAGAAAAGAAAGTTTTTGTACACATACGATAAAGAGAGATAGATTCATGGTTGTCGAAGATGCTACAAAAGACGAAAGATTTAAGTCCAATAAATTAGTTACAGCAGATCCAAATGTGAGATTTTATGCAGGGGCCAACATTAAAAGTAAGTCTAAGCACAATATAGGCTCAATCTGTGTACTTGGTACCGAACATAAAAAACTTTCTCAGTTTCAAAAAGATGCTTTAGAAACATTATCAAAAGAAGTAACAGCAAGGCTTGAATTAAAAAGGAAAAATGAGGAGCTAAAGCAGAGAGCTATATTTCTTGAAAATTCTACAAACTTAATGTTCATCATAGATTGTGAAACATTCGAAGTTGAGTATGTGAATAAAGAAATCGAAAGAATATTTGGTTATTCTGATAAAGAGGCATTAGACCAATCTTTCTTTGATTTATTATCTCCTGAGGAAAGCTTTAAGAAGAGTTTTGATATGTGGAAGGGGAATACAGGATTCGCTAAATTTGAAAAGGAAGGGGTTTTCAAAACTAAAGAAGGGCAAGAATTAGATCTCAGTATAAGTATTAGTAGAAATAATGATAAATGGTATGCTACCGCCCGAGATATTTCTATAAGGAGATCCGTTGAGCGAAAGCTTAATAAAGAAAAGATTTTTCAAAAAAATGTTTTAGAAACGATAAACACAGGAATTATTGCTTGTGATAAGAATAAGAATCTTACCATATTTAATGATAAGGCAAGAGAATTACATGGGCTTTCGGGTTCCTCATTGCCTCCAAATAGAGATGCAACATATTACGTAGTTGAAAAGAATGGGAAAAGAAAAAAAATATCTGAAGACAAACACCCTATTTCTAAGGCATTAAGGGGTAAAGAAATCACGAATCAAGAAATTGATATTGTATTAAAAGGGCACCCTATTCGACATATTATGGTAAATGGAAAACCTATCAAAGATCAAAATAATGAGATACAAGGAGCAGTTGTAGCTCTTCAAGATATAACTGAACTTAAAACGGAAAAAAAAATAGGTGAAGATATAATTAATTCACTGCCTATTAATTTTTTTATGTATAACGCTTCGGGAGAAGCTATTCGTTGGAATGATAATGTGCTGGAAACGACTGGATATACTAGAGAAGAGATTAGTGAATTAAAACCAACTGACCATTTTCTGAATGAAGATAAAGCACGAATAGAGAATTATTTCAAAAGGGTTATAGAAGGAAAAACAGAAGCAATTGAGGCTAATCTTGTAAATAAAACGGGTAAGAAGATTCCATACTTGTTTAATTCCTCCGTTATGCATTCTGGAGAGGAAATTTTTTTACTAGGAACAGGACAGGATGTTTCTGTTCAGAAAAATAATGAAAAGAAGCTCAAAGAGTTATTGGCACATTCAGAGACTTTGTTATCAGAAATACACCATAGGGTGAAAAATAATTTGGCTGTTATTTCAGGATTGCTTCAGCTACAGTGCTATGAAATCGAAAATAAGCAAGCTCAAGAAGCATTGTTTACGAGTCAAATGAGGATAAAATCGATGGCAATGGTTCATGAGAGTTTATATGAGTCTGCTAATTTCTCTAATATAAACTACAAAGACTACCTAACCAAGTTATTAGGTTCGGTTGAAGGTGCTCTAAAAAAGCCAAATAAATCCATTCTTCTTGAAACTGAAATTGATGATGTAGAATTAAACATAAATCAGGCTATTCCACTTTCGTTAATTATAAATGAATTGGTTTCAAACAGTTATAAGCATGCTTTTGAAGGTAGGAATAAAGGAAAAATCAAAGTGAGTCTTTTAGGACAAGATAAATTGACTTTAAAAGTAATGGATAATGGTAGGGGAATTCCAAGCACAATTTCAATCGGAAATCAAAAGAGTTTAGGTTTTACCTTAATAAAAACCTTATTACAACAACTTGAATCCAGTTTGGTGATTAATAAAATTAAGGAAACTGGTCTAAGTATAGAGTTTGAGTTTATAAAATCGGAAATTTCTGGATCTGGTAGCACCTACAATTTGAAAAACTGATTTACCTATTCCCAAACAACCGTAGTTCCTTCGTCTTCTCCGTCTACCACGATCTTCTTGAAATTCCCTCTTTCATTCATGTTGAACACGATGATCGGAGTGTTATTTTCGCGGCAAAGAGTGAATGCGGTAAGATCCATCACAGACAGACGCTGTTTTAAAACATCATCACCGGTAATACGATCGTATTTTTTGGCATCGTCATTTTTCTCCGGATCAGAATCATAAATACCATCCACTCTGGTTCCTTTCAAAATTACATCTGCTTCAATTTCGATGGCACGTAAAGCTCCGGCAGTATCAGTAGTGAAATAAGGATTTCCGGTTCCGGCTCCAAAAATTACTACGCGACCTTTTTCCAGGTGACGAACAGCTCTCCGACGAATAAAAGGCTCGGCAATCGCCTCCATTCTGATGGCGCTCATCAATCTTGTTTGAACGCCTTGTTGTTCTAAAGCATCCTGCAAAGCCATGCTGTTGATCATCGTTGCAAGCATTCCCATATAATCGCCCTGCACACGATCCATTCCTTCAGTAGCTCCTTTTACACCACGGAAGATATTTCCTCCGCCTATAACTACACAAACTTCAACGCCTTCTTTCTGTACACTTTTTATCTCTTCAGCATATTGAGTGAGTATATCTCCGTCAATTCCGTGTCCCTGAGCTCCTAAAAGTGCTTCGCCACTGAGTTTTAAAAGGATGCGTTTGTATTTATTTGCCACTGTAGTTGGTTTTTGAAATTATGGGTCAAAAAAAAGGCTGTTTTGAAAATTCAAAACAGCCTTAAGGTAAAGAAAATTTGATTAAGCCTCTTCGCCTAATTGAATTCTGCGAAAGGACTTAATAAGTGGAGTGTTATTTTGCTCCAGATATTGTTTTACGGTAATTCCGTTGTCCTTAACGAATTTTTGTTCAAGCAAAACACGCTCTTCGTAGAATCTGCGAAGTTTTCCCTGAGCAGCTTTTTCAGCGATCTCAGCTGGCTTACCTTCATTGATCAATTGCTCTTTAGCAATTTCCAATTCTTTTTCTACAGTTGTAGCGTCAACTTCATCACGCGTAACTGCCAATGGATTCATTGCAGCTACCTGCATTGCAACGTCGCGTGCGATGTCTTCATTTTCTACATCGCCATCAAACTCAGCTAAAACACCAAGTTGGTTTCCGGCGTGGATATAGTCAATGATAGATCCTTCAGTAGTTACCAGAATGCAGTTAGAGATCTCGATCTTCTCACCGATCTTTCCAACCATTTCCTGTAAGTGGTCAGCAATTGCTTTTCCATCAACTTCAGCTTTTAACAGGTCATCGATGTTGTCGATGTTACCTTCGTAAGCCGCGTTCAGAAAGCCATCAGCCTGAGCCTGGAAATCTTCGTTACGAGCCACGAAATCTGTTTCGCAGTTCACTTCAATAGCTACAGCTTTTTTAGCATCATCGCTAACTCTGGAAAGAATCAATCCTTCCTTTGCATCACGATCAGCACGCTTGTCAGCTACTTTTTGACCTTTTTTACGAAGCAATTCAACAGCAGCATCAAAATCGCCATCTGTTTCGGACAATGCTTTTTTGCAGTCCATCATGCCCGCTCCGGTCATGTCTCTTAGTTTTTTTACGTCAGCAGCAGAAATACTCATTTCTCTGAATAGTGTTTTTGAAAGTTAAAATTATTCTTCTTCGTCAGTGTCAGTAGACTCTTTAGCGTCAACCGGTTCTACAGTCGGCTCATCAGCTTTTTTCTTTGAGTCGCCTGATTTTTTCTTCTTACGAGAACGAAGTTTTGTTTTTACTTCTGGAGTTTCGTTGTCTTCTTTAGCTTCAGAAGCAGCACTTTCCATTACTTCTTCTTCTTGATGCGCTTCTCTTTCAGCTGCACCTTCAATGATAGCGTCAGCTACTTGTGAAGAAACCAATTGGATCGTTCTTGCGGAATCATCATTACAAGGAATAATGAAATCAGGTACATCAGGATCACTATTGGTATCAACCATAGCGATTACAGGGATATGAAGTTTAATAGCTTCGTTTACTGCAAGATGTTCTTTAAGGATATCAACTACGAAAATTGCACCCGGAAGTCTGCCCATGTTAGCAATACCACCTAAAGTGTTTTCCAGTTTTTCCTGCTCTCTTTCAAGCATCAAACCTTCTTTCTTAGTAAGCTCATCCATTGTTCCGTCAGTCTTCATACGCTCGATCTCTTGCATACGACTGATACTTTTACGAACCGTAGAAAAGTTTGTAAGCATACCGCCTAACCATCTGTGAGTTACAAAAGGCATTCCTGAACGGATAGCTTCTGTTTTGATGATCTCGGTTGATTGCTTTTTTGTACCTACAAAAAGAATAGTCTTTCCGGCACGGGAAAGTTTCTGAATTTCATCAAGAGCATCCTGCAGATACTGTTGAGTCTTTTTAAGGTCAATGATGTGAATGTTGTTGCGTTGCATAAAGATGAAATCTTTCATCTTTGGATTCCAACGGCGAGTCAGGTGACCGAAATGTGCACCGGACTTTAATAGTTCTTCAATTGAAGCTGCTTTAGGCATTGTTTTAAGATATGTGTTTAGGTTAATCCGCTACGTGGGTCAATCCCAAAAACCAATCCCGGTTCAAGACCGAAACACCAGGCTTTGAGTCGCCACATATGTGTGGTTAATTTGTTGTTTGCGTAAATATATTAACGCTTAGAGAACTGGAACTTCTTACGCGCTTTTGGCTGACCGTACTTTTTACGCTCTACCATTCTGTCATCACGTGTAAGTAGTCCATGACTTTTCAATACGTCATGTACTTCTTCGTTCTCACCATCCAGAGCTCGTGCAAGTGCATGAGAAATTGCTCCGGCTTGTCCTGATTTTCCACCGCCACGTACAGTAACTTTGATGTCGTACTTACCTTCAAATTCGGTTACGTTCATTGGCTGTGTAGCTATGTTCTGCATAGCTTTTACAGGTAAATATTCTTCTATTGGTAATTTGTTGACTATGAATTCACCTTTTCCCGGTTTGATGTACAAACGCGCAGTTGAGGTTTTTCTTCTTCCTATGTAATTAGCTTGTGCCATGTTATAAATCGATTAAAGCTCGATGATTTCAGGGTTCTGAGCTGCTTGGTTATGTACAGGTCCGGCATAAACTCTGACGTTCGTCAATAACTGACGGCCAAGTTTAGTTTTCGGAAGCATACCTTTAACAGCTTTCATTACAAGAGAGGTAGGATCTTTTTTCAACATATCTTCAGCTGTAATAAAGCGCTCACCACCAGGATAAAATGTGTGATGGAAATATGTTTTATCGGTCATTTTTTTACCGGTCAACTTCACTTTTTCTGCATTGATAACGATTACATTGTCACCGGTATCCATGTGAGGAGTGAAAGTTGGCTTATTCTTGCCTCTCAAAATTGATGCTACAACACTACTCAAGCGGCCCAATGGCTGATCTTCAGCGTCGATCAAAACCCACTTCTTTTCAATGTCGGAAGGTTTTGCTGAGTATGTTTTAAAACTTAAAGTATCCACGATTAAACTCGTTTTTGTGTTTTCTTGGAAAGTCGAAAAAGATAGGGGTAATTCTGCTATGTATCAACATTTAATTGCATATTTAATATCTAAAATTCTCAGAATGCATTTAAACGGTGATTTCGAAAAAGGAAATGTCGAAGAAAGATTGATTTCTACTTAATATGGTAAGATTTTTAATAAATCGTGTCTATTTAATCTCCGGTATTTTCACCATTTTATGAATCAATTAAATCAGCTGATATGTTTAAAGGACTTCGAACTGTAATTTATCCCGCACCGGATTTGAAAAAAGCTAAAGAATGGTATTCCGTTGCTTTAGGTGAGCAACCATATTTTGACGAAGAGTTTTATGTGGGCTTTGATATCGGGGGCTATGAGTTAGGCCTACAACCTGAGCGAACTCCCGGAACCGCAGGTTCTATCGTGTATTGGGGAGTTATAGATATACAGGAAACCTGGAATAAACTTATCGAACTGGGAGCTACCGCCGATGAGGAAATCATGCACGTTGGCGGGAATGTATATGTTGCTACGGTAGTAGATCCTTTTGGGAATCTTTTCGGCATCATCCAGAACCCTAATTTTGAAGCAAAAGAATAATATGTACAAAACCATTGGACTTGCGAAAGAGATCGAGTCACCTGAAAATCCCGGAGCATTAGAAAAAAGAGTAGCTCTTATTCCGGATGATGTTAAAAAATTAGTCGACTTTGGCTGCGATGTATTTGTAGAGCATGGCGCAGGAGAGGGAGTCGGATTTTCAGATGAAGAATTTGTCGAAGCGGGCGCTAAGCTTCAGAACAATGAGGAACTCTATCAAAACAAAGAAATGGTCATCAAATTCAAAGGACCTGCGATGGAAAGTATTCCTTTAATGGAATCAAAAAGTACTTTGTTCTGTATGGCACATTTCAGTTCGTTTCCGGAACGGGCAAAACTCCTTCAGGATCATAAGATCAACGTGGTGGCGATGGAATACGTGGTTCAGTCACCCGAAAAAATTCCGAACGATCTGATACTGGGATTAATGGCAGCTGAAAATTGTCTGGAAGCTGATATCAGAAGAGCTGGAGTGAGCGGAGTTGAATTCCATATAATTGGATACAGTGAAAGAATGAGTGGAGCCGTTCGTCGCTTTATGGATCATTCTCCGAAAAGTTTGGTTCTACATCCTGAAGATGTAAATGTGGAAGAGTTGGGTTCTCTGAACAGAAACTCAGTTGTTGTATACGATTCTAAATCTTTTGATGATCCGAACAAAATCATCTCAAAAACAGAAGAGGGAAGAACATTCGACATTCAATCTTTTATAAGCGATCATGGTGATGAAGCTTTACGATATTACCGGCTTGTAAATCCATCCCCGAAATTTGGTAAAAGAAAGATCGAAGCACTTCATGAAACAGGCAGAGCGGGTGCTCGTTACGGATTGGAATTATTGAAAGATAAAAGTTCCAAGAAGAAATCTCCTAAAGATGCAGTAGCTGTAGTTCTCGGATATGGAAATGTAGGAATGGGCGCAATTGATGAATGTCATCGAAATGGAGTCCGAACTATACATGTGCTTGGAAAGGACCAAACTCAAAAAGGAATTATTGAAGAGTATTTAAAGGATGCAGATCTGATCATAAACGGAGCTGAACAACCGGCTCATTTGCGTGGGGTAAATTATCTGGTGACCAAAGAGCATGCTAAGAATTTACTTGAAGACGGAACCGTGGTTATTGATCTGGTGGGAGGAAGTGCCACAAACAGAAGTGCCGTTGAAAATGTAATTGAGTGTACTTATTTAACCGATCCATATTTTGAAGAAGATGGAGTACTGTTTTCCGCATTATGGGGCTGGCCGATGATGGGATTTATGAGAGAAACTGCTATTAAATACAGCGGACAAATTGCAGATATTCTGATTGGAGAGGATAAGTTCATTGACGGATTGGATGAAATGACACCGGGAGTTGAGCAGGCGTTGGTTTGCGGGAGATTTTGAATTGGGATGAAGGCACTATCTTTTTTGATTTGACATCACGGTTTTGTAGAATGAGTGGAGGCAGTCATATCTAATACATTGTCATGAAGCATTTAAAAAGAATAAAATCAGTAATTCTGATGACACTTTTCCTTACATCAGGAATTCTAGCACAGGATTATGAATCAAGCAAAAGGTTTTCAAACTGGTTTTTAAATGATCCGGTTTCATTAACCAATGACTTTACAATCACTAATTGGGTAGCAATAGGATATACAGGAATTGCATTAGGTGGGTTAACAAATTTTGACCAGGCAAACAGTTCTTTTATACAAAACAGATATTATGGGTCTGATTTTCTTAAGACAACAAATGAGTTTGGGACATTTAGAATAGTTGCCCCTGCTTCAGCTGCAATATTTGGTGCAACCCTATTAACTAAAAACTCCAAATTACAGGATGCAGCCTTTACCTCATTTCAGGCGGTAATTAACACTGCAATCACAGTGAATATTTCGAAATTTGTATTTGCCAGATCACGTCCTTATGAAAATGACGGGCCACATGATTTTGATTTTTTCCACCCCGGGGAAACATCTTTTCCGTCCGGTCATGCTTCCACAGCTTTTGCTCTTTTTGTTCCGTGGGTATCATACTATCCCAATGCATTTACCTATTCCTTGTTAGTTATTCCGCTAGGGACGTCTATTGCACGAATTGCTCACGGAAAACACTGGTTATCAGATGTAACGGCAGGAGCGTTGATAGGCACATATTGGGCTCGCTATCTTTCTAAAAAACACATGAGAATAAATGAGATGTCTGACAAGGTCAATTTTACTCCAATCATTATGAATAATGGTGGTGGAATTTCAATCTCATTAAAATTGTAGGACTATTCGTGAACAAGGCGCTGATCAAAAAACTAAACATCAAAGAAGAGCAAAATGTTTTATTGATCAATTGTCCTGAGAAATTAGAAATTGACTTTGAGGGGTTAAGTCTTGATAAAAATTCTGCAACTAAAAAAGCTTACGACTCAGTCATAATTTTCGTTCATAATGAAGATGAGTTGGCAGAACTACTCCCAAAGAATCAGAAATTCTCTAAAAAGGATGGAAAATTATGGGTGGCTTATCCCAAAAAGAGCGGCAGTATTTCTTCTGATCTGAACCGGGATATTATTTGGGGAATAGTAAACGGGTTAAAAATGAATCCCAATAAACTGATCTCAATGAATACGGATTGGTCGATCATGAGTCTGGCCAAAAAAGGAGCTCAGAAGAAACCCTCGAAATTTGGACAAGATCCGCCCGGTGTTGATCGCAAAACTAAAACAGTAATTCCGCCCAAAGACCTCCAAAAAGAACTGGATGCGAACCCCGAAGCCCAAACCTTTTTTGATTCCTTAGCTTTCAGTCACCGAAGAGAATATGTGGGGTGGATTCACGATGCCAAAAAAGAAGAAACAAAAAAGCGAAGAATTAAAAAGACCATAGAGCTTTTACTGGAAGGAAAGAAGGTGAAGTAATTTCAACTTTCCAGGTCATCTTTTTAGATGTCATATAATTCCTTAACAGCTTAGTGGTGGCATTTCTTGAAAAACTCGCCCTTAGTATTTAAGACGGAGAAGAGAGCATGATCCGGATGCTTCTGCGAAGCAGGAATAATCCTTTCAGGTGAAGAGTGTAGAAATGTATCTGATCGAACGAAGACCTTTAGGATTATTCAGCGCAGGATCAGTTAACCCGTCTTAAATACTTCGGCTTGATCTTTTGCTACTTTTGTATCAAGACAAAA
>OJHK01000198.1_pt1 | contig 47635 bp, 39 predicted proteins | sample 1595161 | NCBI WGS metagenome assembly OJHK01 (sample SAMN05416842, study PRJEB24817) | seawater metagenome | isolation source: Sea water | place: Canada:Atlantic | collected 2013-07 | reverse complement strand
AGATGTAGAGAGGTCTCGTGGGCTCGGAGATGTGTATAAGAGACAGATAGTAATCATGATGTATTGTTCTCGATTCAAAAAAACATATTGTATGCTTTCGACTTTAGAAACCATAGATGGAGCAAAAAGGGGACCCTTACTAAGGAGATTAATTTCAATGACACATACAATCAACATAAGTTGACGGATTCAACGCTGCTGATCATGGGAAGAACTGGAGCATGGGAAATTAACTTTTATGGAAATACGGTTACCAATAGAAGTCTCGCCAACGGATTGAACTACTTAACCATAAGCCATGGAGATCAATTTGACTGTATGTATAGGTTAAACGATCAGAGCCTGTTAATGCCCAAAGTGAGCGATGTTATCGCGGTAGGATATAGTATAGAATTTCTCGTAACTGATATGCTGGATAATGGTCAAGTACCATTGTTTCGTTCAACTAGCGGGAGAAATTGGCGTCTCGTGTTTTTGACATTGGCACTCATGGTGATCCTATTTCTAGTGTTTATTTTTCGAGATCGATTACCTAGGAAAAACAGTAAGATAAATGCTTTAAACCGGTATTTTAATCTAACGCAAGCGGACGTTCTACAACAACTTTTGAGCGGTCCTTTACTCGCGGATGACTTAAACAGTATTTTAAATGTTCAAGAAAAAAGCTGGGAGGTTCAGCGTCGTCAACGCAGCATCTTTTTAAAGGAATTAAACGTATTGGGATTACGAATTTTCCAAGTAGAGGTCGTTCTTCGTGAGAAATCTCCAACGGATAAGCGACAGGTGGTCTATGTAATTAATCCTCAGATTCAGGACCAATTGGCACAATTACTGCCTTAGTCATAGGACAATAGAAAAGAGTTGTATGAAAAACATAATATTATTGGCTTCGTTTGTGCTAACAGTTTCAGCTACAGGACAGAGTAAATGGGGAGTACGTACAGGCTTGAATTATGAGCTTAATGCCATTGGGTTAGATGTCGCTTCAGCATCCGCACAGGAGATTTTTGAGGGAGAGACTACGGACAATGGGTATCATATAGGCGTTTTCGGGAGACAATATTTAGGCGATCAGCTCTACACGTCTGGGTCGCTTTTTTATGCAAAAAACACTCATTTTTTGGAGGGTAACGATGGCAACAATGATTTGTTTTACGAGCGATTTGACCAAAAATTTCTTCAACTGGATGCAGGGATAGGAATACGTCTGTTGAAATTTGCTCGAGCAGAAGGCGGGGTGCATTATCAAGGGACAATAAGTAACAATGCATTCAATAATACATTTGACACACCAACGGCGGGTTATAATGCATCGTTAGGGATTGATTTATGGAAGGTCAGCGTTGACGTTACTTACTACAGTAGTTTTACGGACCACACGGGAACCTGGAACGACATTCCACTGAGCTACGAGCGATCACAAATACTCGTCAGCCTTGGTGTTGAATTATAGAGTTAACATCTCTTTACCATTCTTTGGCATAAGATTTGATGTTATAGAAATAGCGTCTTTTAGATAGAGTGTAAATGGTTAATTTCACTTGACGCAACATGGTTTTGTTCAGCAAGCCGCTTCGTACCCCGAAGCGGCTTGCTTTTTTTATACGACACTGAATGATACCACGCCTAAGCCGTCTACATCAAGAGTAACGTTAGAGGATTCTTGGATAAAATGTGCTGCTGTAGATGCTCCCGCGAGAACTACCATTCCAGACTTCAACGCAATTCCATATTCTGATGCAAGTCTTGTAGCTGCGGCTAAAGCTTCAAACGGATTATCTAAAATAGCGTCACTATTGCCTTGTGCAGCTATCACTCCATCAAAGGTCATGGTCATGTCTAAGCCATTTAACCCCAATGGAACTTCGCACCAATCTCCTATCGCATAGGCAGATGAACTGCAGTTGTCTGCCACTACATCTTCTAAAGAGAATTTAAAATTATCGTATCGCGAGTCAATGACTTCAATTGCTGCTGCCACGCCATCAATATAAAGGTGGAGCTGGTCTACGGTCAAAGGTCCGATGATGTCTTCAGACAGTCTGAAGGCGATTTCTGGCTCAGCGCGAGGGTGAATAAATAGTTTCTTTTGAAATGGTTGATCTCGATGGATGGTCATGTCAGCCGTTAATTGGCCTATGATCATATCATCAACTCCCATCTGTGTCATCTTTGCCTTCGAAGTAAAACCCATTTTCACACCAATCAATGGAAAACCTTCTTCAATTCTACGTTGAATGAGCGCATGCTGCACTTTATAGGCGTCCACTAGAGTATACTCTTCTGAGTTAGAAAACTGGCCTCTAGGTTTCTGTGTTCTCGCACTGTTGTGCAGGCTATTAGCCTTTTCTGATATTGTACTCATTTTCTGATTATAATTTGATACAAATATTTTTAGGCTCAGTAAAGAATCTAAGAGCTTCAAAGCCACCTTCACGACCAACACCACTCTGTTTAACACCTCCAAAAGGCGTCCTGAGGTCGCGGTTTAACCAACAGTTCACCCAAATAATGCCAGCATGCAATCCTGCAGCCATTCTATGCGCCGTCTGCAGGTTTGTTGTCCATACTGTCGAGGCAAGGCCATAAACAGTCCCATTCGCAAGTAATAGCGCTTCTTCTTCCGTGTCGAAAGGAGTTAGTGTTACTACGGGTCCAAAGATCTCTTCTTGATTTGTGCGGCAACCTATGGGTAAATTCTCAAAGACGGTAGGGGCAATAAAGTAGCCGTTTTCGCACCGTCCCTCTAATTTAACCGCATGCCCTCCAGCGAGTATTGTTCCTCCTTCTTCCCTTGCTAATTCAATATAAGAGAGCACCTTCTCAAAATGATCCTTACTTACTATAGCCCCCATTCTTGAGGTTTGTGATAAGGGATCTGCAACTGTCAATCCTGCAACGCGAGAAAGGAAAGCAGCTTTAAATTTATCGTAGATACCACGCTGTACGTAAATTCTAGAACCGCAAAGGCATATCTGGCCTTGGTTAGAAAAGGAAGACCTCACGCTGGTTTTTACAGCCTCATCAAAATCACAATCGTTAAAAATCACATTGGCATTTTTCCCCCCTAATTCTAGGCTAAGTTTTTTAAACATCGGCGCAGCCACCTTGGAAATAGCTTTTCCCGTTTCTGTTCCTCCAGTGAAGGAAATAACTTGAGTATCTGGGTGTTCTACAATAGACGCTCCCACTTCTCCACCTAGTCCATGGACAATATTAAGTACGCCCTTTGGGAAGTCTATATCACGTAGTATTTCACTAAGTAAATAAGCCGTCGCAGGTGTGACCTCAGATGGCTTTGCCACCACCGTATTTCCAGAGGCTAAAGCTGGAGCTATTTTCCAGCTAAAGAGGTAGAGCGGTAAATTCCATGGAGAAATACAACCTGCGACACCAATAGGTTGACGTAGCGTGTAGTTGAATCCGTCTGCACCCATGTCATGGGTTTCATAGGCGTCGTGTAAAACGGCAGTTGCGTAAAACTTGAAATTGTCGCGAGCTCGCGGAATGTCTACGGCCTTAGCGAGAGAAAGGGGTTTCCCATTATCCACACTTTCGGCTAAAGCGAGCTCATCCATGCGATCTTCAATTGCCTGTGCAATTTTTAAAAGCCAATTTGAACGTTGTCCCGCAGAGAGCGCGCTCCACGAAGGAAAGGCCTTTTTTGCTGCCTTAACGGCTGCCTTCACATCTTCAGCATCACTCCGAGGAATGCTCCCGTAGATTTCTCCAGTAGCGGGATTTGTATTGTCTAAATACTTGTTGTTGACTGGAGCTTGTAATACTCCATTTATATAGTTGAGAATCTTCATAAGGTCAATCTGTTCCTACGAAGATACGCAAGCCAAACACTGCCTGCACATCAACCACGAATTTCCCTAACTTGTCGCTTTAAACTCAACACTCATGTCATTATTGAAGCCTTTTAATTTCCAAAAGTGGCTGGACGAGAACAGACATCTGCTCAAGCCTCCTGTTGCTAATAAAAACCTGACACCTGACAGCGATGATTTCATCGTGATGGTGGTTGCGGGTCCAAATGCTCGTAAGGATTACCACTATAACGAGACGGAGGAATTTTTCTATCAACTTGAAGGCCATATTACGGTTAAGGTTCAGGTAAATGGCAAGGCGGAAACATTGGAACTGGGGCCAGGAGATATGATGGTCGTTCCAGCAAAAACACCACACAGTCCTATTCGTCACGAGGGAAGTTTAGGCTTGGTCATTGAACGTGTACGTCAAGGGCGTGGCTTTACGGATGGCTTAATGTGGTTCTGTGATTCATGCAACGAAAAGTTACATGAGACGTTTTTTGAACTCAAGGACATTGAAAATGAGTTCCTGCCAAAATTCAAAGAATATTACGCGAGTCATGATCTTAGGACGTGTAAAAGTTGCCACCAAGTCATGGAGGCTGATTCAAGATTTATTTAAGTATGTGTGAGGTGACCTCAAGAAATTTTACGGTAGATATTCATACCCATATACTCCCAAGAGACATTCCGAATTTCCGCGAAAGATTTGGATATGGTGGCTTTATATCATTAGACCATCATATGCCGTCTTGCGCGAGAATGATGAAAGATGAAACCTTTTTCAGAGAGGTGGGAGCGAATTGCTGGGACCCTTCTGTACGCTTGTTAGATTGTGAACAGCACAGCGTGGACGTGCAGGTACTTTCAACGGTGCCTGTGATGTTTAGTTATTGGGCAAAGCCCAAAGACACGCTGGAGGTAGCGAGGTTTATAAATGACCACATTGCTGAGATTTGCGTGAAACAGCCTAAGCGGTTTGTGGGCCTTGGAACAGTACCTATGCAGAGTCCTGATTTAGCTATTCAAGAGCTAAGGAGGTGCAAGGAAATTGGACTAAAAGGTATTGAGATTGGAACACACGTGAATGATTGGAACCTAGATGCCCCAGAGTTGTTTCCGTTTTTTGAAGCTTGTCAAGATTTAGACATGGCTGTTTTCGTTCATCCCTGGGATATGATGGCAAAAGAAAAAATGCCCAAATACTGGTTGCCTTGGTTGGTTGGTATGCCTGCTGAAAGCTCTCTTGCTATTTGTTCTTTGATATTTGGCGGCGTCTTTGAGCGACTGCCAAATCTTCGCATTGCTATTGCCCATGGTGGTGGATCTTTCCCCGCAACATTGGGTAGGATAAAGCACGGTTTTGATGTACGTCCGGATCTTGTAGCCATAGATAATCCTGTTTCACCAGAGAAGTATTTAGGCCAATTTTGGTTAGACTCACTGGTTCATGATCAAAAAATGCTCGATCATATTGTCGAAATGGTAGGAGAGAACAGAGTTGCTCTGGGCACAGACTATCCATTTCCACTAGGCGAGTTAGAGCCTGGAAAGCTTATTGGCAGTATGCCGTGGAGTGAAGAGCGAAAGGGAAAGTTGCTGCATGGAGCGGCACTCGAGTGGTTGAATTTAGACCTCCAGCAATTCCTATAAACATTATTGATAACGGCAGTGAATTATGGTAATTTCACCACTTACAATTTTCCTTCTATGAGTGACGCGATCAAACACGAATGTGGACTTGCATTTGTAAGACTCAGAAAACCTCTAGAGTACTACGTTGAGAAGTACGGCACCGCTTTCTACGGCCTGAACAAAATGTATCTTCTGATGGAGAAACAGCGCAATCGTGGTCAAGATGGTGCTGGTATAGCGAATATAAAGCTCAATATGGATCCTGGTACGCGTTATATCTCCAGGTACCGCAGTGTAGATCCTAATAGTATTGGAGACATTTTCGGGAAAATTCAAGGCAGAATAGCCGAAGGAATTGGCACGAACACGGATTTATTGAAAGACGTACCCTGGTTAAAGAAAAATCTTCCCTTTACAGGAGAAGTGTTTTTAGGCCATTTGCGTTACGGAACTTATGGTGGAAACACCATAGAGGCATGTCACCCGTTTTTGCGTCAAAACAATTGGCCAACTCGTAATTTAATTGTTGCAGGTAACTTCAATATGACTAATGTTGACGAGCTTTTCTCTGAATTAGTTGAGCTTGGACAACACCCAAAAGAAAAAGCAGATACGGTTACGATCATGGAGAAAATTGGCCATTTCCTGGATGAGGAGAATGATCGTTTGTACTATGAATTAAAAGAAGAAGGCTTTAGTAAAAAAGAGGCGACTGCTGAAATTGCCAGGAGACTAGATGTTGCAGGTGTTCTCAAAAGTGCTTCGAAAAAATGGGACGGTGGTTATGCCATGGCAGGAATGATGGGACACGGAGATTCATTTGTGTTACGTGATCCTGCAGGTGTTCGTCCTGCCTTTTATTACTATGACGACGAAATTGTTGTAGTTGCATCTGAGCGTCCAGTGATTCAGTCAGCGATGAATCTACCCACAGACGCTATTTCAGAGATTCCTCCTGGTGCGGCATTAATCGTAAAGCACCATGGTGAGGTTTCTATAGAGCAGATTAAGGAGCCTCTTGAGTATAAAGCGTGTTCTTTTGAGCGTATTTACTTCTCAAGAGGAAACGACAGAGATATTTATAAAGAACGCATAGAGTTGGGCCGTCGATTGGTTCCAAAACTGGTCGAGAAAGTGGAAGGAGACGTTGAGAACACGGTGTTTTCATTCATTCCAAATACGGCTGAGGTCAGTTATTATGGTGTTGTGAAAGGAATGGAAGACCATTTCAACAACATGAAATTTGACAGAATAAAGGCGCTCGGTAACCCAACGGATGACCAACTAAAGGAAATTCTATCTATTAGACCAAGGGTGGAAAAAGTAGCGTGGAAAGACGTGAAACTGCGTACGTTTATTGCAGAAGACAGTACTAGAGATGAATTAGTCAGTCATGTTTATGACATCACCCACGGATCTGTTGGACCTAATGATAATTTGGTTGCAATAGATGATAGTATTGTTAGAGGTACCACGCTAAAGCAAAGTATCCTTAAAATATTTGACAGATTGTCCCCCAAGCATATTATTGTTGCCTCTTCTGCGCCACAAATACGTTATCCTGACTGCTACGGCATAGATATGGCTCGAATGGGTGATTTCATTGCCTTTCGCGCTGCGGTAGCGCTTTTGACAGAATCAGGTCGATCTTATTTGATAGAAGAAATCTACCAAAAGTGTAAAGCCCAAGAGGCGATGCCAGACGGTGAGATCAAGAATTTTGTAAAAGAAATTTACGAGCCATTTACTGCGGTAGAAATCAGCGACAAGATTGCTGAACTGTTGACGCCACCTGAGGTAAGAGCGAAAGTTAGCATCGTTTATCAAGACATTGAAGACCTTCACAAGAGCTGTCCAAACCATCCAGGGGATTGGTACTTCACAGGAAACTATCCAACCGAAGGAGGAAACAGAGTCGTGAACAAGAGCTTTATTTTCTACGTTGAAAAGAGAAACGAACGCGCCTACTAGTGAAAATCTACACAAAAACAGGAGATAAGGGGACCACCTCATTACTTACCGGCACTAGGGTGTCTAAGTCGGACTTGCGATTAGAAGCATATGGTACGCTTGATGAATTGAATTCTTGGCTAGGCCTTGTTTCAGCGGAGGTTCCGTCGGGCTGCTTTCCTTTGATACAAGAGATTCAATCAGAGTTGTTTTCCATGGGGTCGTATTTAGCGCTGGATGGAAAAGCTTCATTTCCCATGCCGCAGATCAGTTCATCACTGGTTAAGGAACTTGAAACCCAGATAGACCGTTGGAGTCAAAAATTACCGGAGCTCAAGAATTTCATCCTTCCAAGTGGCTCGAAGGCATCATCTATGTGTCATGTGGCGCGTACTATCTGTAGAAGAAGCGAACGCCTCATAGTGGCCTTGTCAGAGCAGGTCGAGGTAAAGACCGAAATACCACTGTTTCTAAATAGGCTCTCAGACTTCCTGTTTGTTCAAGCGAGATACGTTCTATATACAGAAGGATTGGATGAGGTAGTTTGGACTCCTAATTATTAGGAGGTTACATTTTTAGCAAAGAAGTTGCACAAGTGAAGTAAAAAACTACATTTGCACGAAATAAAGAATTAAACGTTCGATATAAATTATGTACTGGACTTTAGAATTAGCATCCTATTTAAGTGATGCCCCATGGCCTGCAACTCGTGACGAGCTTATTGATTATGCTATTCGCACGGGTGCCCCTCTTGAGGTTGTAGAAAACCTACAAGCTATTGAAGAAGAAGAAGAAGAAACATACGAGGGTATAGAAGAGATTTGGCCAGACTATCCTTCCGAGGAAGATTTCCTTTGGAACGAAGAAGAATATTAAAAAAAAAGCCCCGTTTCGGGGCTTTTTTTGAAATGCGGCTATGCGTTAATTGCGCCATATGATAAGCCGCTATGATTATTGTCACAATCCAATACTTGTCCACGTTTTGTGTTGTATTTTTGAGTGAATTTCCAACAAATTGAAATGGACAGATTTTCATTTTTAGGTAGTGTGCACGCACAGTTCATAGATGAACAGTACGAAAGCTATCTTAAAAATCCTGATGACATTGAGCCTGGATGGAGGGCGTTTTTCCAAGGGTATGACTTTGCGAAGGAGGTCTACTCAGAAGAAGATTTAATTGAAGCCGGCGCTCCTGACGAAGTGATCAAAGAGTTTCACGTTCTTAACCTTATTCAAGGCTACCGTTCAAGAGGTCATTTGTTTACTCATACCAACCCTGTTCGTGAGCGTAGAGAGTATAAGCCCACCTTAGCGCTGGAGAATTTTGGATTATCAAAAGAGCATCTTGACATATCATACAATGCTGCCACTGAGTTAGGCGCTTCCGGTCCGCGTAAGTTGCGCGAAATCATTCAGCATTTGGAGCTTATATATTGTCAAAGCATAGGTGTGGAATACAATTATATTCGCAACGATGAACGCCGAAACTGGGTTAAGAATTGGATCAATAAAGATGACAACCAACCTAAACTAAACACAAAAGAGAAGAAACATATCCTTCATAAACTGAACCAAGCGGTCAGTTTTGAGTCGTTTTTGAATACCAAGTTTGTGGGTCAAAAACGTTTTTCTATTGAGGGAGCTGAATCACTTATTCCAGGATTAGATGAAGCCGTCAATCACGGAGCTCGTCATGGTGTTAAGGAATTTGTCTTGGGCATGGCGCATCGTGGAAGACTGAATGTGTTAACTAACATTTTTGGAAAGCCTAGAGAACAGATATTCTCGGAATTCGAGGGTAAAGCTTTTGATGATGTTACTATTGAGGGCGATGTGAAGTACCATTTGGGTTACACCACCGTTCATGAAACCATTGATGGCCATTCGGTTAAAATGAATATTGCACCTAACCCATCACACTTAGAGGCTGTGGGCCCAGTTGTTGAGGGTATTACACGTGCAAAAATAAATAAGGATTATAACTTTGAAGGCAATAAAGTACTGCCAATTCTCATTCACGGAGATGCCGCTATAGCTGCTCAAGGAGTTGTATATGAAACGATTCAAATGGAGATGCTAGACGGTTATAAAACCGGCGGGACTCTGCACATAGTGATCAATAATCAGGTGGGATTCACCACCAACTATAAAGACGCACGCTCCTCAACCTATTGTACGGATATTGCTAAAGTAATTCTTGCTCCTGTTCTCCACATTAATGGGGACGATCCAGAAGCACTGGTTCACGCCATGAGATTAGCGATAGAATACCGCCAGCGATATGAACGTGATGTGTTTATAGATCTTTTGTGTTACCGTAAATACGGGCACAATGAAGGAGACGAGCCTCGTTTCACGCAACCTATTCTTTACAAAGCAATAGCTGCTCACATGAATCCGCGTGAAATTTATACGCAGAAATTATTATCTGAGGGTATTGCAAACAAGCAGATGGTTGATGAAATGCAATTCGAGTTTAAGACCATGTTAGAAGTAGATTTTGACGAGTCAAAAAGAATTCAACGGAATGTAATCACTCCTTTCATGGAAGAGGAATGGACAGGGTATCCCGGTGCGGATCCAGGCGACATGCTTCTGTCAACAGACACTACATTTGATTTAGATCGTCTTCGTGAAATTGGAACGTTTATTACGACGCTTCCTAAAGACAAGAAATTCTTACGCAAGACGGAGCGTTTAATGAAAGACCGCGCCGAACAAATTTCAAAACAGCGCAACAGTCTGGATTGGGGAATGGCAGAGCTTTTAGCTTACGGGTCACTTCTTGAAGAAGACTTTAATGTCCGTTTTTCAGGAGAAGATGTGGAGCGCGGAACCTTCTCACACCGTCACGCTATCTTAACGGTGGAAGACAGTGGACAGGAAGTGTGTCTGCTTAATGAGTTTCCAGGAAAGGAAGGTCGTTTTGCGATTTATAATTCACTGTTGAGTGAATATGCAGTAATGGGTTTTGATTATGGATATGCCATGGTTACCCCGGGTACGCTTACTATTTGGGAAGCTCAGTTTGGTGATTTCGCAAACGGTGCTCAGATCATGATTGACCAGTTTATTGCAGCAGCAGAAGACAAATGGAAAGTTCAAAATGGATTGGTACTGCTTCTCCCGCATGGTTATGAGGGTCAAGGTGCGGAGCACAGCTCTGCAAGATTAGAACGTTTCTTGCAGCTTTGTGCCCAGGAAAACATGACTGTTGTAAATTGTACAACTCCTGCTAATTTCTATCATCTGTTAAGAAGACAACAAAAGCGTCACTTCCGCCGTCCATTAGTGGTGATGTCTCCAAAGAGTTTGTTGCGCCACCCAAGGGTTAAAAGCACTATGGAAGAGTTGGCAAATGGTTCTTTTCAGCCCATTATTCCAGACCACGATGTTGTGCCAGCAGAGGTAACTAAAGTGGTTTTGTGTTCTGGAAAACTGTATTACGAGCTCTTAGAGGAAAGAGAAAAACTAGAGGCCAATGATGTTGCTATTGTGCGTATAGAGCAGCTTTACCCTCTTGACGATATAGCAATCAAAGATGAAACAGCAAAATATGCTAATGCAACTCAATATATTTGGGCGCAAGAAGAGCCAGCCAACATGGGCGCTTGGACCTACATGTTTTGGCAGATGCATCAGAAGTTGACATTAGTGTCACCGGTACCGAGTGCGTCTACAGCAAGTGGATCTAATCAAATAGCCCTTCAGCGTCAACGCGAAACAATTGAACGAGTATTTAGCATCTAAGCCATAGAGATATGTTAGAAATGAAAGTGCCTTCACCAGGCGAGTCCATTACAGAAGTTGAAATAGCTACATGGTTAGTCAGTGATGGCGACTATGTGGAAAAAGACCAGGCCGTTGCAGAAGTTGATTCTGACAAGGCTACTCTTGAACTTCCCGCAGAAGAAGCAGGTGTCATTACCTTGAAAGCTGAGGAAGGCGATGTCGTTGAAGTAGGCCAGGTGGTTTGCTTGATCGACACAAGCGCTCCTCGCCCAGACGGTTCAGCTGCTCCAGCGGCGGCACCAAACCCTGCTCCGACAGCTGAAAAGCAAGCACCTACAGCTGCACAGGCTGATACCTATGCCACAGGTACAGCCTCTCCAGCTGCGAAGAAAATGATGGCGGAGTCAGGAGCTAAAGTCCCTAACGGCACTGGAAAAGATGGCCGTGTAACCAAGGCAGATGTGATTGAAGCAATCGCTTCTATGGGTTCTGCAGGATCTGGCGAACGCAATTCTGAACGTAAGAAAATGAGTAGTTTACGACGCAAACTGGCAAGCAGATTGGTGAGCGTCAAGAATGAAACGGCTATGCTGACCACCTTTAATGAGGTGGACATGAAGCCTATTTTTGATGTTCGTAATAAATACAAAGATCAGTTTTTTAAGAAGCACGGTGTGAAGCTCGGTTTTATGAGCTTCTTTACTCTAGCTACAACGCGCGCATTGCAAATGTATCCTGCTACAAACAGCATGATAGACGGTAATGAATTAATCAGCTATGATTTTGTAGACATCAGTATAGCTGTTAGCGGCCCTAAAGGCTTGATGGTTCCCGTTCTGCGTAATGCAGAGACGATGGATTTTGCAGGAGTTGAAAAGGAAATTGGCCGACTAGCTGCAAAAGTACGGGATGGTAAAATCACCTTGGATGAGATGACAGGTGGAACATTCACCATAACAAATGGTGGAGTTTTTGGCTCTATGCTATCCACGCCTATTATTAACCCACCTCAAAGTGCAATTCTAGGAATGCATAACATCATCCAGCGTCCTATTGCTGAGAATGGTGAGGTAGTAATTCGCCCCATGATGTATGTTGCCCTAAGCTATGATCACCGCGTGATTGATGGACGTGAAAGTGTTGGTACTTTAGTTGCAATGAAAGAAGCCTTAGAGAATCCTGAAGAATTTTTAATGGGAGGTAACCCAATGAAAGCTTTAGGTCTGTAAAACGATATTTCCAATGTTGTTTTGACCATTTTAGGTGGAATTGACGCATCGAAAACCTTATATTTGAGGGCCCTGCTTGGAAAAGCAGGGCCTTTTTTCTTGATAACCGAAACTAAAAAGCATGAGAAAAATTACAGCTGGCTTGTTAACCCTCGCCCTTGTATTCAGTAGTGTAATCACAAAAGCCCACGAAGGGATGTGGTTACCTATGTTAGTAAAGCGTTTGAACCACGCGGAAATGCAGGCAAACGGATTAAATCTTACTGCGGCAGAATTGTATGACATCAACAATGCCTCTGTGAAGGATGCTATTGTATCTCTTGGAGGATTTTGTACGGGTGAATTGATCTCAAACCAGGGATTGATGATGACGAACCACCATTGTGGTTATGACGCTATCAGAACACACTCTACTGTAGAAAATGACTATTTAACAGATGGCTTCTGGGCGATGACTCGTGAAGAGGAACGTACTAATCCTGGCCTTACCGCAGCTATTCTAGTGCGTATGGAAGATGTAACGGATAAAGTTATGTCTGAGCTTACGGATGACATGACGGAGTCGCAACGTGCTGCTAAAGCAAAAGAAATTGGGAACGCATTGGCAAAAGAAGCTACAGAAGGCACGGTGCAGAATGCCTACGTCCGCAGCTTTTTTCACAATAATGAATATTATTTATTTGTATTTAACACCTACAAGGACGTTCGCTTGGTAGGAGCACCGCCTAGTAGTGTTGGAAAATACGGTGGTGATACAGACAACTGGATGTGGCCACGTCACACGGGAGACTTTTCTATGTTCCGTATCTACTCTGATGCTGATGGTAACCCATCAGAAATCAGTGAAGACAATGTGCCGTTAACACCTAAACATCACCTGCCAGTGAGCTTGAATGGTGTTAAAGAAGGAGACTTCTCTATGGTCTTTGGCTTTCCAGGGTCTACAGACAGGTTCTTGACTTCAACAGGTATAGATCAAGCAATCAGTTTATACAACCCTAGTGTTGTTGAGATTCGCGCTCAGAAACTAGCGATTATGAAAGAGGCTATGGATGCAGATGATGCAGTTCGTATCGCTTTGGCCTCTAATTATGCATCAACAGCCAATTATTGGAAATACTTTATTGGTCAAACAGAGCAGCTAAAGAAAAACAGGGTTAAAGCGAAGAAAGAGGCTATTGAAGCCCGCTATCTTGAGTGGGCAAATGCGGATGCTAGTCGTTCGGATTATGCAAATGCGTTAGACCTATTGAATGAGGCCTATGCTTCAACAGACGCCACAGTAAAAAATGGTGTTTACCTTATGGAAGCGGGTATTCGTGGCGCATCTATGCCTTTATATGCTTTTCGTTTAGCGCGAATGTTAGGCGCATTATCTAGTTCAGAAGATTTAGAAGGAGATAAAGCTGACGTGATTGCCTATGCTGAAAATCACTTTGCTGAATATCAAGCAGAGGTTGATCGCAACCTCGCACAGGCACTTTGGAGCATGTGGATGAAAAACACGACAGTGGATCAGCAGCCAAGTATTTTTACTGAGGTTCGCGATAGTATGGGCGGAGACGTGAGTATTTTGGTAACAGATGTTTATGACAACTCTATCTACGCATCTCAAGAGGCACTAGAAGCCTGGTTGGTTGACATGGACGCAGATGTTCTCGCAGCGGATGCTGGAGGTAGAGTATCAAGCAGTTTCCTTGCGGCATATTTTGGTGCGCAAAGTGGCAATGCTGAGGTAAGCGAGAAAATGGATAAAGGTTATCGTTTGTTTACAGATGGTTTACGCAAGGCGATGCCTGAGAAAACATTTGCACCTGATGCGAACTCTACGCTACGTATGTCATGGGGTGTTGTTGGCGCTTATGATCCGCAAGATGCTGTTCATTATGACTACGTCACAACCATTGAGGGCGTGATGCAAAAAGAAGATCCTTCAAATGATGAATTTGTGGTTCCTGCTAAGTTGAAGGAATTATACACTGCTAAGGACTATGGTCAGTATGCAGACGAAAATGGAGATTTAGTGGTAAACTTCATCTCTAATAATGATATTACTGGTGGTAATTCTGGTTCTCCAGTGATTAACGGAGATGGTCATTTGATCGGTACAGCCTTTGATGGTAATTGGGAAGCGATGTCAGGTGATATTTTCTTTGAGGATCAATTACAGCGTACGATCTCCGTGGATATTCGCTACACACTTTTCATTATAGATAAGTACGCAGGTGCTTCTCACTTGATAGATGAAATGACCGTAGTTAAAGGAAAGACAAAGAAGAAGCGTAAGAAACGTAAGTAGTATTACGATTTTAGATAAATATCAAAACCCGCGTTTCTGCTAGGAACGCGGGTTTTATTTTATGGTGCAATTCACGCTTACTCCTGTAATGCGTCCTCAACATAGTTGAGCACCTTAGTCATCAAATGCAAGCGGTCCTTACCACGTACGTTGTGTGGATGCATGGGATAAGGAAAGAAGTCCATCTGAATTCCCTTACTTATAAATTCTTGTACTAAGCTTAGGTTGTGCTGCATCACCACTACGTCATCTACGGTACCATGAATGAGCAATAAATCGCCTATGAGTCTGTCCGCATGATTGTGCAAGCGGCTTAAGGCATAACCTTCTGGGTTTTCCTCCGGTCTGTCCATGTAACGTTCTCCGTACATGGCCTCGTAGTATTTCCAATCGGTAACTGGGCCTCCTGCAACGCCGGCTTTAAAAGTTCCAGGCTCACGCAACATCAATGATGTAGTCATGAATCCGCCATAGCTCCAGCCATGTACTGCCATGTTTTCTCCGTCAACGTAGGCAAGTGATTTGAGATAAGCTATTCCTGCGAGTTGATCTTCCATTTCTAATGTACCTAGTTGGCGGTGAATTTGCTGCTCAAAATCAGTACCTCGGTGTGCAGATCCGCGATTGTCTAAGGTGAAGACTATGTAGCCTCTATTCGCAAATTCATTCATCCATAACGGTCCTCCGCCATTCCAGCTGTTTGTGACCATTTGAGCATGTGGGCCACCATAGACATAAACCAATACGGGATATTTCTTAGTAGGATCAAAGTCAAATGGCTTGTACATTCTGGTATACAGCTTAGAACCATCGGGACCAGTGATCGACCCTAACTCAGGAGCGGAAATATTGGACTCCTTCCAAGGATTAGAAGCCTCTAGCAAGGCTTGTTGAGTTTGACCTCTATAAGAAGACAGTTGAATCACTCGAGGGGTATTGACGTTCTGGTAGCTGTCTACAAACCAACGCCCATTTTCTTGAACGGTTGTTCTATGGTAGCCAGCTTCTGTTGTCAATTGTTTTTGTCGTCCACGCAGGTCAACACTAAATAAATGATTTTCACGAGGATCAGCACCGGTAGCGGTGAATAGAATATCCCCCTTTACGGTACGTCCGGTTATTCCGGTAGCTACAAATTGGTTTTTAGTCAACTGGCGAATGAGTCTTCCGCTGGTGTGATAGAGATAGAGATTCATAAACCCATCACGCTCACTCATCCAAATAAATTGGTCGTCGGATACCCAATATGCAGGGAACTCAGGCTCTGCCCATTGCTCATCATCTTCGCTAAAAAGCACTCCGATCTTAGCTCCGGTTTGCGCATTGAAGGCAACCAGATCTACGTGGTTTTGTGCTCTGTTAATAATAGCCAGTGTAATTATAGTACCATCAAGAGACCAGCTCAGGTTGGTAAGGTATTGGTCAGTTTCTACGCCATCCGTGTCTAAGTATACCGGCGATGTCATGCCCCTTTGGAAAACACCCACTCGCGCATATTCTGAAGACATTCCAGCCATCGGGTATTTGATTTCCCGAAGTGAACCAGGTGTGGTTGTAAGCTCTAGAAGCGGATAGTTTGCGACTAAACTTTCGTCTTTTTGATAGAATGCTATGGCAGCGCCATCAGGACTCCAAAACAGACCGTTAGTGATACCAAACTCACTACGGGCTATAGCTTGCCCAGAAACAATATTGCGGTCTTCGAATGTTGTTACTTGTTCATTAACAGTACCATCCTTCCAGCTTACAACGACATTGTTGTCCACGGTATAAGCGGCATTCAGTGAATTAGGTGCAATCGTGATATTTGAAGCACCTTCTGCCAATTCCTGATGTAGTGCTAATGTTCCGTCCAATCCATAGGTAAACAATTTTCCACCGCTTTGGAAGTAGAGTGTTTCTGAATCTAACCAATTTAGAACGTATGCACCGCCAACTTTCGTTTTATGTACTGCTAAAGCTTCATTGATGTCTGATGTGCTGATCGCTGGGTACAACCCCAATCCATCAACCTGTTCAATGGCTAAAGTCTGGTAGCCATCTTTGAGATAGGAATAGGCATCCTGTCCAGGCACCCACTTCATCATAGGTAAATCTTCAGGATTGTAAGTTGAGCGAGCTCTTAACACGGCATCTTCAAGGGTAAGTACGTTTTGTCCTACAGCGCTAAAAGTAATGAGAACCGCGAGAAGACTCCATCTAATTGAGGTCATAAGAGGTTGTTTATTTCGTAATATCAGAGTCTATGTTTCCATCCACCAAACGAATGATACGCTTCGCATACTGGGCAATATCTTCCTCGTGGGTAACTAGGATAACCGTATTACCAGCAGCTTGGATGTCGTCAAAGAGCTTCATGATCTCAAGCGAAGTTTTAGAGTCTAAGTTCCCCGTAGGTTCATCCGCTAGGATTAATGCGGGCCTATTGACTAAGGCCCTTGCGATTGCAACGCGTTGACGCTGTCCACCTGAAAGTTGATTAGGCCTATGATCCATGCGGTCAGCAAGCCCTACTTGGGCCAGTACTTCAGATGCACGCTCTAACCGTTCTTGTTTCCCCATACCTGCATATACAAGTGGAAGCGCCACATTTTCTAGGGCTGTTGATCGTGGTAGAAGGTTAAATGTTTGAAAGACAAATCCTATTTCCTTATTGCGAATTTCTGCAAGTTGGTTGTCGTTCAGCGAGCTGACATCAGTGCCATTAAGTTTATAAGATCCAAGAGTCGGAGTATCTAAACAGCCCAGCAAATTCATCAAGGTTGACTTTCCTGAACCTGAGGGACCCATTAAAGCAAGATATTGATTCTTTTCAATGTCAAGGTCTATCCCTTTAAGTACATGTACAGTTTGAGCACCTAGCTTGAAATCGCGCGTGATATCACGGAGTTGGAGTATGGCTTTGTTTTCAGTCAAAATAGCTGTCGTACTTGAATTAGGGTATTAAAAATAACTATTCGCTCTCGAACTCACTCAGTTCCAACCATCTCATTTCCTTCTGATCTAGTTCTGTGATGATTCGTTCAATCTCTTCGGAGGCCTTAACCAATTGATCAGGATCCTGCTTATTACTCTCAAAAATTTGGTTTAGCTCTTCGCGCCTGTCTTCTAAGGCGGTGATTTGAATAGGAAGATCCTCCCATTCTCGTTTTTCAGAGAAACTCAGCTTATTTTTTTTCGCTGTTTTTTTCTCTTTAGGAGAACCTACAGTTTTGCCTTTTGGAGTTTTGATAGCATCCACTCTTTTTTGATCCTCGCGCCATTCGTAGTACCTACCATTAAAGTCCTTTATGCGTCCACCACCCTCAAAGATGAACAGGTGGTCACAAAGTTTATCTAGAAAATACCTGTCGTGACTAACGACGAGTAGACAACCTTGAAATTCCTCTAAAAATTCTTCTAAGGCTTGAAGCGTGAGTATGTCTAAATCATTTGTGGGCTCATCTAATATGAGAAAATTGGGGTTTTTCATCAAAATGGTCAACAAAAACAACCTTCTTTTTTCTCCACCACTTAAGGTGCTCACATAGCTATATTGTTGATGTCCATCGAAGAGAAAGCGCTCACATAGCTGAGAAGCGGTTAGTTTTTGCCCCTTATTTAAAGTGATATATTCTCCAATTTCCTGAACCACCTCAATCACCTTGAGGTCATTCTTGTCTATCATTCCGTCTTGGGTATAATGCCCGAAAACAACGGTTTCACCTGTGATTATCTTGCCCGTATCAGGAGTCTCTAGCTCCATGATGAGTTTTAACAATGTAGACTTACCACATCCGTTAGGCCCTACAATTCCTACGCGCTCACCTTTCTTAAAAACGTAACTAAATTGTTCAATCAGTAGTTTGTCTGGATAACTTTTAGCGACTTTATGGAGCTCTAATATCTTCCCTCCCAATCGTTGAGAATTCAGCGCAAGTGTGACTTCTGTATCATCAATGCGCTGGTTGGCGACTTTTTTGACATCTTTGAATCGATCTATGCGGTCTTTAGACTTGCCGGTTCGAGCGCTAGGCGATTTGCGCATCCAGTCCAACTCCTTTTTAAACAGCTGCTTTGCTTTATGCAGGTGAGCCGCTTCATTAGCTTCACGGAGCTCTTTTTGCTCTAGGTAGTAGCTGTAGTTGCCTTCGTACTTATAAAACTGAAGGTTTTCTAATTCGAACATTGTTCCACAGACGCGTTCTAAGAAATATCTATCGTGAGTAATCATCAATAGAGCTCCCTTGTAATTGATCAAATATTCCTCAAGCCACTCAATAATATCTAAATCTAAGTGGTTGGTGGGCTCATCCATTAAAATGAGATCTGGCTCTTCAATAAAGAGTTGTGCCAGAGCGAGTCTTTTGATTTCACCTCCAGAAAAACGATCTACTTTACGCTCCATGTCTGGAAGATTCATTCTACTGTGCATTTCCTGAATGCGACCTTCTATGGTCCAGCCACCGGTTATCTCTACTCGGTCTAAAGCAGCTTGCATAGCATCCGTATCACCTTCACCCATAAGCACCTCTTCATAGGCTCTTAGCGCATCTAAGCCTGGGTGGTCACTCTGATAAAGGACTTCCCTTACCGTTAAGCCGTCTGCATAGGCGGGCTGTTGCGATAAGTAACGAATCTTAATACCATTTCTAAAAACCACATCTCCGGTATCTGCATTACTCGGGTCTATGAGGGTACGCATGAGGGTTGTTTTACCCGCACCATTTTTTGCAATTATCGCAATTTTCTCCCCTTCGTGAATACCGAAGGTGATGTCTTTGTACAAGGTTTTAATCCCGAAGGATTTACTGATTTTATGTACAGAAAGAAGGTTTTTTGATTCCAATTGAGGCCAGTTTTATTCGTTCACTTCTAATGAAGCAATCCAGTCTGCAATAGTAGCCAATTCCTCGCCATTCACCCACTGCATTGGAGCCATAGGTGGATAATCGGGCCAGTTTTTTGGTTGAGGTTCTTTGATCAGGGTGATCAGCTCCTCTTTGGTATATTTCCGTTGCGCTATTTCCAAATAGGAGGGGCCTATTAATTTCTTGTCTATGCGATGACACCCCAGGCAAGTATTCTTAGCCAATAGGCCCTGAACCTCCCTTGAAACCTGCGAAACCTCGGTAGTTTCTAGAATAATCTCAGTATCATCTTGATGCCCGCATGAATAGATCATACCAGAGAAAAGCAGAAGAAAAAAAGCATGGTAAAACGTGGGGCGATTGGTCATAAGATGCAGTAATTTTGAATGATATGATAAAGATAAAACTCAAAACAACAGAGTGGCTAAAAATTTTAGCAGTGCTGTTGGTCTTCGTTGTGGGCTCTACTGCTTCGTTTCAGATTTTAAAGCGCCCAGCTAGGCTTCCCATATACAACCCTTCAGATATGAATCCCGCTGTAGTTGATGACGATCTCGAGCGCATAGGCAGAGGTCACCGGGTAAGCGACTTCTCACTTACTGATCAATGGGGTCAGCCGGCAGATAGCTCCATGCTTTCTGGGAAAATTTATGTGGCCGATTTCTTCTTCACCACATGTCCTACTATTTGTATTGAAATGGGAAAAAATTTCCAAAAAATTCAAGCCGCTTATATAGACCAGCCTAAGTTGAACTTGGTGAGCCACACGGTTATGCCAGAGGTGGATAGTGTCGAAGTAATGCAAGCTTATGGTGATAAAATAGGTGCGGTAAAAGGCAAGTGGCACTTGCTTACAGGTGAGAAAGAAGAACTCTATCGACTAGCAAGAAGACAGTATTTCGCAGTAATGGAGCAAGGCGCCAGCTTTGATGAGCATGACTTTATTCATACCGAAAACGTCATTTTAATTGATGAGAAGAAGCGCATCAGAGGCTTTTATGATGGTACGGATGATGTTCAAATGGAACAGTTGATCCTTGATATACAAATACTCCTTGATACTAAATAGTATCCCGTTTTACCTGTAAAAAAGGTGTAATCGATTCCTTTTTCTCAGGATGTTCTTTGAAGGGCACTTCGTTGCTACGGAGTATGGAGTCGGACGAAGTTCCTGCCGGATAAATAAATTCTGTAGAGTCGTTTAGTATTCTTGTCTCCACAAAGTAAGTGAGGTTGCTGTCAGGTGTTTCTAGTAGCTGTGTAAAGCCAATATAACTGGTGTCCAAGGCAACTGCTCTGAAACGAGCATCTCCGCGATGAAAGTCCCACAACAGGATCGTACTGTCTTGAGCATCTTGAATTAGCCCTGCCCAATGTTTCCCTAAAATGGCTCCGGATGCACTGATGTAAAACCTGCTGTATTTGGTGTTTTCAAATAGATGAGGTCTAAAAGTCCGGTAGTCCTCCACGGTGCCATTAAGGCGTGAATAATCTCCTACTTTAATACGCCCCTTTTTGTAGAGATCAATTGGAAGCTTGTTCATGTTGTATCTCGACTGTAAGTCATTTTCTGCCCATTGTCCCAAGCTATCTAGGCCCTGCAAGCGATATAATGAGAGTCTGTTGATAAGATAAGACACGTTATCAGGTTTAACGTTGAGTAGTAATTCTTGGGCCTTAAGCGCTAAGGAATAGTCTTTAAAAACATGCCATTCCAAGCTTACTTGCTGTTCTGCAGTAAGGCGCCAAAAGTCCAGACCTTTCTCAAACCTCAGCATATTATCTTCTATCTGTTGTCGCGCCTTGTTGTACATTTCGCGCTCTAGGTTAATGACCACAAGCATGAAGAAAGGAGTTTGCTTATCATAAAGCTCACAGAGGGTAAAATAGGTTTTGTAGGCGGCATCTATAGCGCCCATTTCATATTGAATAGAGGCTCTAAATAAAAGATATTTTTGATGGTCTTTTCTATACTCAAGACATTTATCTAGATCAATTAATGCAGCATTTAATCTGCCCAATTCATAGTTAGACTCTGCCCTGAAGAAATAAAGGTCTTCACTATTCATGCGCTTGGCAATGGCCAAGTCGTAATGTTGCAGCGCTTGTTGCGCTTCCAATGGCTGTACAGACATAAACGCCCTCCCTATGGTCATATTGTCTTTTGCGCTTAATGTCGATCCACTCGATGCAAACGCTATGATTTGATCGTAACTCTTCGTGTTCCAGAGTCGAGATATGTAGCTGCCTTGTCCTGATGAAAGATAATGACAGAGCAATAGAAGAATAATGACTTTAGCTTTCATCTTCCTCAGTTTTTAGGGGCAGGACAATGGGCTGTTCTATATCCCAATTAGCTTTTAAGTCAAAAACTTGAGATTCAAGAATGGGTTCGCCTTCAGTTCCATCCTCCCATGATGGTCCATCCCATACGTGGTTTTCATTTAAGTCTTGATAGCCTGAAATGGTATAATCACCAGGTGGAAGTATAATGGGCTCTGACAATAATGTGTCAGAATGCGCACTACTGGTCATTAAATACTGATGATTAGAACTGTGTGTACACCAAAGGTGAAGCATTTTCTCATGGGGACCAATACGGAACGAAATCGTTCCAAGAGACTCTTCTGAAGCCGTATCAATATAATAGGCGATAGAATCTTGGACGATAGAATCTAAAACAGGTATTTCAAAGTCTAGGGCAGAATAGTCTATGATCGTGTGAAAAGAATCAGGTAGAGAGAAGATATTTTTTTGAAATCCAAATGGCTCCATGTCAACGTCCCATGTCTTATTAAAATTTAAATCTTCAAAAACCAAAAGGTCAAAGGTGTCTGATGGCATATAATAAAATGAAAACGAACCGTCTTTTCTGGGAGTTGTGCTAAAAACAGCCTTAGAAACAGAGTCAATTCCAGAAGGAACTAACCAAACGCTCAATGCATCAAATGCGCCTTCTCCTTTTTTGTTTAATGAACCATGGTACTGTAAACTGTCAATTGTAGGTCCTGTGCTCCAAACAAATTGTAGATTTTTAATGCGGTTGTTTTCATTTAGGTCTCCTACCTCATCCCCCAAGCTAATGCGATAGGTGGTAGAATCTGTCATTTGATTTTCGTCCCAAGTAAAACTCAATCTTTTGCCTTTTAACACAAATTCTAAACCCGTTAATGGAGGACTACTGACTAAAACACCTCGTAGTTTTTGTGCTTGAATATATTCGTCAAATACCACTGTGGCGGTTGACCCAGTATAGTTTAAAGCCCCAATAACAGGTGAAATCTCGCGTATAACGGGTGGAGTTTCATCTTTTGGTCCTCCTTGCGGCGCATTCTGGACAGCACAAGCGGAACAGAAACCAAGTGCAACATACTTTAATAGTCTAAGCATCATTCAAATCTCAGCAATTAGAAGGTATTAAGACCCTATGAAACGAAATAATCAGATCAATATTTCAACATACCAACGGGATCATGATTATTTATTAAAATAAATTACTAAAAGAGACTATCTTTCTGTCATTGTAATTTTTGAAAAATAGAGATGAAGAAACTTCTACCACTACTACTGTTCATTGTTGGATATAGCGCTCAAGCTCAAACCTATTGTTCGCCAGTGTACACCACTGGCTGTACTGTTGGTGATGATATAAACTCCGTTTTCATCGGTAATTTTCAAGACACCAACACAGGTTGTACCTCTGGAAATTATTACGTGTCTACATCGGATACCATATTCATTCAGCAAACCGCACCTACGTCTGTTTCGTTTACGTCAAATTATAGTACCCAATACTTTGCGATTTGGGGAGATTTCAATAACGATGGAGATTTTGATGATGCCAACGAATTTCTATGGGCATCTAGCACAAATGCTTGGAACGGAAACGTTGGTTCAATAGCCATTTCATCCTCAGTTTCATTGGGTTCTTACAGAATGAGAATACGCTCTAATTACTCAGCTGCTATTTCTTCATCTGAAAGCTGTTCGAGCCTTACATATGGCGAGGTACATGATTATACTGTCACGGTAACAGCCCCACCGGTTTGTCCTGCACCAGTTTTCTCTGCGATTACTGCTTCAGATACTACTGCCTTGATTTCGTGGTCATCTCTTGATACCACGTTTTCTATTGAATATGGCGCTGCAGGTTTTGTAGCAGGTCTAGGTACCACTGTTGTGGTGAATGATACATTCGCATTGATTGGAATGTTAAGCCCTAATACCGCCTATGAATTTTTGATAAAAACAGATTGTACGGCAGATACTAACGGATACAGCACTGTTGTTGGACCTTTTTACATCAAAACGACCTGTTCTTCTGTTAGTACTCCTATTTACGAAAGTTTCGAGAATGATTCTACTGGTTCATACTTGAGTCCAAACGCTCCGTCCTGCTGGTATTATACAGAAGAGTCTGGCGCCTCGGGATATGGGTATATTACAAACACCACGTGGAGTATTAGCCCGTATTACGGGTCTAAATACTACTACTTATACAACTCGTTTGACGCAAGTCAAGAGGCCCTAGTGAGTCCCGCTATCATTGGTTTAGACAGTGGTACTAAGCAGATGGAAATCCATCTGTCTTCTACTGGTTTTTCAGCTGGGGTAGATGTGGTAATAGGCACAGTGAGTAGCCCATCAAATTTCGGGAGTTTTACAGCAATGGATACCATAAGCGTTCCTAACGGCGGAAACTGGACCGCATATACCAGATACTTTGATGCCAGTACAGGGTATAACATGCAGCACAAACACATCGCTATCGCAACAACTAACTCAAACACTTACACAGCTGTTTATATTGATGATATAACCATCAGTGATGCGCCACAATGTTTGCCAGCAAGTGCATTAAGCGTAGGTGCTGTATTGGTAGATTCTGCCCAAATATCATATGCTACAAATGGAATAGCTTCCTATTTGGAATATGGTCCAGTAGGTTTTGTACCGGATTTTCAGCAGAGCACGGGTACGCTAACAACGGCTACCGGTTCTCCTATGTGGATCACGGGATTAGACACAAACACCTCTTATGATGCATACGTTTATCAGATGTGTGCAGACAGTTCTGTTTCGCCTGCCTTTGGTCCTGTTACTTTCAAAACACTTGCATGTGTCCTCTCCAATATGTGTACGTTCAGTATTGAACTTACAGATTCTTACGGTGATGGATGGAATGGTGCTGAGGTCCAGGTAATTAATTCATCTGGAGGTGTAGAGTTTACATTGGGCGCAGGGTTTACCACCGGTACAAGCTATACAGAAACGATTAACGTATGTACTGGACAAAACTTTACCATTGAGGTGAGTGATCCAGGTAGTTATGCCAGCGAGATAGGTTTGAATGTGATTTCTAACGGATCGACGATCACTAGCTATTCAAACTCGCCTTCTACTACAACGGGTACAGTAATGGCAACTTTTGCATCCAATTGTAATGCCTCCTGTCCAACTCCAAGCAACCTAACCTACACCGCTGGTAAAAACACAGCGAGCTTTGGTTTCGATCAAAACGGAGGATCAGGTACTTATGTATATGAGTGGGGACCCCAAGGGTTTATTCAAGCAACGGGGTCAGGTGTAGTGTCCTTTATGGATTCAACGACATCAAATAACTTCAGTATTTCGGGCTTATCGTCAGCAACATGTTACGATGTATTTATGATCGCTTATTGTGGCGCTAATGGTACATCAGACACATTAGGGCCAATTTCGTTTTGTACAAACCTATGTGATACGACGGATCTTTGTACCTATACGATGAGTATGTATGATACTTACGGTGACGGATGGAATGGCGCTGAGGTTTCCGTTTATTATAATGGTGTTTTCGGTGAAGCATTCACCTTCTTAACAGGAGATAGTTCTATTGTTGATTTCCAGGTATGTAGCGGAACCGAAATCACGGTAAACAATAGCCAAGCGGGCAGCTATCCTACGGAAGTGTATTACTCATTGACGGACGCAAGTGGTTTACAAAATGTATCTGTGGCTTCACCCAACTTCGCTGTAGGTTATGTAGACACATTAATGGCCAACTGTGTACCAGTTTCCTGCCCTATGCCTTCCAACGTAACTCTAGCAAACGTAGGGCCAAGTTTTGCTGATATTTCATGGACAGGTGGAACGGGGTCTTTTATGTATACCTATACAGCATCAGGCTCAACCAATGCAATGACGGGGTCTTCCACATCTGCAATCACGTCGTTAACCGGATTAGCACCTGCAACATTTTACAACTTTAGCGTATGGGAAGTATGTGCACCGGGTGATACTTCGATGATCCGTGGGTTTGCTTTTAATACAGATTCATGTACTGCTATAACGGTAGGGACGACAAACTATAATGTAGACAGTGTCAACGCAACCACAGGTACGGTCAGCTTTGACTGGTCAGGAGCCTCAGGTTACAATAGCTACACTATTAATTTTGGAGACGGCAGTAATTCTACAGGTACAGGGTCCTCTGAAACACATGTATATGCGGCAAACGGCTCATATTCAGCAACATTGACACTTTACGGAGATTGCGACACAACAACGCGCAATATTACCGTAATGTTAAACGGTATAGGTCTTAACGAGCAAATGGGCTTAAGCTCATTATTAATGTATCCTAATCCAACCACTGGTTTAATTACTGTAGACGGAATAGTAGATGGCGTAGACCTCATGAAGATTCGCGTTTTAAACTACTTGGGCCAGGAAATAGTTAACGATGACCTGGTTGTAACTTCAGGAGTATTCCACAAAACCTATGATTTGAGCGATCAAGCTGCTGGTGCCTATTTGATAGAAATCAAATCTGATCGTGGAATGGTTCAAAAGCCAATAATCATAAAACACTAAATTTCAACAGCTAGAGACGCTAGAACAAGCGCGTTCTCCGGATAGTTTTTCCGCAATGTCTCTCCAGCGTGAAATAATGATGACCCAGTAGTTACCGTGTCGTCAATCACAACCAACAGCGCATCCTTCGGGATGCGCTGTTTTTTTTTGCGGACCCGTAAAGAATTTGAGATGTTTGACCATCGGTCTATAGCGCTAAAATGAACCTGACTCTTGCGGTGTTTCTCTTTCTTTAAAAGAGGAAGTACAACGCCATGAATTCCTGCATTTGCGAGAGCTTTTTGACAGCCTTTTGAAATAGAATAACATTGATTGTATCCGCGCTGAAAACGACGTCTTTTAGATATGGGCATAGGTATGAGCACGATGGTTGACGATGTTCTGTGCGCGCTCTTTAAATGCTTGACTAAAAAGGGACCTAAAACATGATGCCCCATGGCTCCTCCAAGCCGAGGATGATCGCCATACTTGAGTCCATAACAGATTGTGTTAACGGGATCGGTGAAAATGAGTGCGGAAACATAATCAGCGTCAATGAGAGCTCCTAAGACATAAAGCTTCGTTAATTCAGCGGTATGGGCACGTGGAAGGCTTTGTAAACAAACTTGGCATATACTTTGCTCATCAACATAAAGTAAGTGCCTGCAAACAAAGCAGCGTGATGGAAACCAAGAACTTGTTAAAAAACTTAATTGATTTGAAATCATAGTTCATTGGGTTTGAGGTAGCTTCGTTATATATTAAGATAATAAACAACTGTAGATGAGTTCAGAAGGAAACAAAGGAAGATTTAGTGTGATAGTAGGCGCTATGGCTGTTGCTGTGATCGCTTTAGGTGTAATGCTGTATTTACGCAGTGAGGAGAACCACAAACTTGATCTTGAAAAGCAATCTTTGGCTATGGAATTGACCATAATGAAAGAGGATTTGTTGTCTCAGGTTGGAGAAAATGACAGCTTAAATGCGTTCATTCAATATGAAACCACGCGTTTGAGCATGGTGATTGATAGCATCAATTCTGTCAATGTTCAAAACAAAAAACAACTCACAAACTACCGTTACCGATTGAGCGGAATGAAGAAGGAGAACGCTTCTCTGGTCTCGAGAATGGACAGTACAAATACGGCGTATGCTATTTTGAAAGTCCGTGAGCAAATGGTTGCAGACAGTCTTAATATTGCCATTGCAGCAAATCAAAATTTGAAGGGTAAAAACACATCTCTTTCCACGACCGTCGCTAAAGGCAAGCAATTGGTTATCGCTTCTTCAACACTGTCGCCTGTGCGAATTACCGGAAGCGGTAAAGAGCGTTCTACGAAAAAAGCGAAACGCACAGATCGAATTAACGTTTGTGTGACTCTGGCTAAAAATAGAATTGCGGACCAGGGTGAACGTGTGCTTTACGTAAAATTATTTGCGCCTAACGGTAAACCCGTGGATGCTCCAGAATCTAACAAAGCAGTTGTTGGAGGCGAACAAAGCGGTTTTAACGGATCAGCTAAAATCACCTTTACTGGTGATGCTCAAGAGATTTGTATTGCAGCTAACCGTGCTACAGACGCACCAGTTCAGCTAGCGCCAGGAATATATACAGCAGCTGTAATTACCAATAGTTACGTGGTAGGTACAGTAGCTATTGAATTGAGATAAAACCCATGAAAAAACTCTTATTATTTGCTGTTCTGGGATTTTTAAGCACTTCTTGTATAAGTACGAAGGTGCATAAAACCCTTCAAGAGAAATACGACATTTTAGCGAACGAGGCTGACCAGCTACGACAAAAAAACGAGGTACGTGATTCAGAAAACACGGAGCTACAACGTACGTTAACAGCAGCACGCAGGGACATGTCCATCCTTCAGGAGGACACAACCAGCAAATTCGATGAATTGAGAGCGTTAACCACAAAGTATGATCGTCTTTCCAAACAATACGATTACCTCCTGGATAATAACACGACGTTAATCACAGCCAGCGCTCGAGAGAATAAGACGTTGATGGACCAGTTGAATACAATGCAATCTAGACTCCAAGCGAAGGAAGATAGTTTGAACACAGAGCGCCGTCTTTTGGAAAGAGGCCAGCGCAGGGTGAACGAGCTTGAGGGTGTTATACACCGTAAAGACAGTACTGTTGCCTATGTTCGTCAAAAAGTATCAGATGCCCTGCTTGGATTTAACGGCAATGGCCTCACGGTAAACATGAGAGACGGTAAGGTCTATGTTAGTTTGGAGAATAGCTTGTTATTTGCTCCCGGATCGTGGAATGTTGCCGCTAACGGACAAGTAGCACTTGAGAACCTAGCAAAGGTATTGGCAGAAAATGCAGATATCACGGTGTTGGTGGAGGGTCATACTGACAATGATGCCTATAGAGGACAAAGTCAAGTAAAAGACAATTGGGATCTCAGTGTTCTGCGTGCAACGAATGTTGTTAAAATTCTAACTAAGAATGCGGGAATGAATCCCGAACGTATCACTGCTGCTGGTAGGGGAGAATATGTACCTCTGGTAGAAAACAGTTCCCAAGAAAACAAAGCAATTAATCGAAGAACAGAGATAATACTAACTCCAGATTTAACGGAGTTAGCGAATCTGCTGGAAGGCGATAAATAAAACCATTACTTAGAATTGGGATTGCACCAGTTCTTCTATCCTTTTAAGTCCCACTATGGCAATGCCGTAGTGGGATTTTTCTATTTGGTGGTGACCGCTAATGTAAATGCGCTCAAACCCAAGTTTTTCTGCTTCACGAATACGTTGGTCAATTTTAGTGACTGGACGGATCTCACCTGTTAGCCCCACTTCACCTGCAAAACAGACCTTGCCGCCAATAGCGTCATCTTGGTTAGAACTTAGGATGGCAGCTATCACAGCTAAATCTAATGCAGGATCATCTACGCGAAGTCCTCCAGTGATGTTTAAAAAGACGTCTTTCTGGCCCAGTCTAAAGCCACATCGTTTCTCTAGTACTGCCAGTAGCATGTTTAGTCTGCGCGTGTCGAAACCTGTAGTAGATCGTTGCGGAGTTCCATAGACTGCGGTAGAACACAATGCTTGTATTTCGAGCAGCATAGGCCTTACTCCTTCAAGGAGTACGGCAACCGCATTCCCACTGAGCCCGTCGTGCTGTTTGGTCAGCAACAGATCGCTAGGATTTGCAACTCCCTGCAATCCTGCTTGCTCCATCGTATATAAACCAATTTCATGTGTAGAGCCAAACCTGTTTTTATGTGCCCTAAGAATCCTGTAGAGCAGATTTGGATCACCTTCAAATTGTAAGACAACATCCACCATGTGCTCTAAAATTTTAGGCCCGGCGATGCTCCCTTCTTTATTAATGTGTCCAATCAGAAGTACTGGAGTTCCAGTTTCTTTGGCATAGCTGATAAAGCGAGCAGCACTTTCTCTAATCTGCGCAACAGATCCTGGCGTACTCTCCACATGAGGTACGTGTAACGTTTGAATGGAATCGACAATCACCAAATGCGGGCGCATGGTTTTGAGATGATTGAAAATAGCTTCTGTTTTCGTTTCACTGAGTAGATAAAGCTCACTCTCCGCCTTACCTATACGTTCACCTCGAAGTTTAATCTGTGATGGACTCTCTTCCCCAGATATGTAGGCGACGGTACCGCTAAACTGAAGGGCCATTTGTAGCAATAAAGTGCTTTTCCCAATCCCTGGTTCACCTCCCAATAGAATGACCGAACCGGGAACAATCCCACCACCTAAAACACGAGAAAACTCCTCATCTCTTATCGGATAACGTTGAACCGAGGTATGTTGTACTTCCTCTATTTTCATGGGTTTTGAAGCGCCAATTTCGCCGCTCCAAGCCCTAGGGTCAGGCTTTGACTTTGTATGTACTTCCTCTACGAGTGTGTTCCACTCCTTGCAACCTTGACATTGCCCCATCCATTTCGAATGTTCGGTACCACAACTGGTGCAGACAAATATGCTTTTGCTTTTAGCCATGATAACTTATGTCTTTCGTGCAAAATACAGAATAACCATACCTATAGCACCGGTGATGACGAACATTAAACTTTGTCCGCTATGAATAATGGTCGCAAATGCAGTTCCCAGCTCCGGCGTATAGCCTAAGACCACAAGCGCTTTAGATACTAAATAATGGTAAGCTCCAAGCCCACCTGGGACGGGAACAACAAAGCCTAGAGCGGCGGCAACACTCACGTAAAACGCTTGGCCTATCCCGAGATCACCCAGTCCTTCGACAATATGGAATCCAACAACGATCGTTCCTACATAGCATATCCAAATGGCAAAACTATAGGTCCAGAATAGAATCTTATTATCTACTTTTTGAATGCTTTTTAGGCCTTCTATAATTCCCGAAACAAACCCGAGTATTTTTTTCGTAAAACCCCAATTTAACCAAATGCGCTTGGTTAAAAACAGCACTGCTCCAATCGAAAACAGCACGACTCCAGCGACAATGAAAAACCCGGTGTTAAGATCGGGAAGCGAAGCACCACTTTCTTCTAAGAAAAGCAACAAATCAGGAGCCTGCGTAATGAAGGTTATTAAAACGACCAATCCAAACATCAACGAGTCCACAACACGTTCAAGCACTACCGTTCCAAAGAGCTTATCAATGGGAATCTGGTCTGTTTTGTTTAAAGCGGTACAGCGCGCCACCTCACCAACGCGTGGTGTAACTAAATTGATGAGATAAGAAAATGCAACCGCAGAAATGGCACGTGTAGGCGTCACGTTATATCCTAATGAACGTAGCAATTGAACCCATCTTATGCCCCTAATGATGATGGCAATAAAACCTATACCCAAAGCAACTAATAGGCCCATGGTATCCACGCTTTGGATGTTGGCCCAAAGTTCTGTAGGGTTCACGTTTTTAAAGGTCAGGTACAACAAGGCAAAGCCTATCCCCAAAAAGAGTACGTATTGAAGCACTTTTTTTGAGCTCACATTCATCATCTTATGAGGTTAGTAACTTCGTTTGGAAAGACAATTCTTGGTTTAAACGTTTTGGCCTCCTCAAGAGTCAAGCTCGCATAGGCGATGATAATGATGATATCTCCTTTTTGAACTTTTCGAGCTGCGGGTCCATTGAGTACTACGGCTCCCGTTCCTTTTCCACCTGAAATGGTATAAGTGTCGAACCGTTCGCCATTATTCACATTTACGATATAAACCCTTTCTCCTGGGATGATGCCTGCGGCCTCCATGAGATCATCATCAAGTGTGATGGATCCAACGTAATCAAGGTCTGCACCTGTTACTGAAACTCTGTGAATTTTACTTTTTACGACCTCTATTTGCATCCCTTAAAAGTAGATTAAAAAAGAGGAAAGTTGTCTATTAATCGGACATTTCCACACTGAACCGCTACAAATATGCGGGTAGGAGTGCTCGTGTTAAATGATGCGATGGGCTCAAGATTTTTACTGTCAGCAAAAGTCACGTAGTGAACCGTTAAGCTCTCATAATGACTGATCTCATTCGCCAGTAGTTCTGATGATTCACCGGGCGTAGAAGACCTATAGCCCTTTCTGAAGATCCACTTTTTTAGGATTTTATTGATGTTTCCTGCATCCTTCCTTTGAGCGTCTAAAAGACGTAGATTTCGGCTGCTCATGGCCATGCCGTCTTCATCTCTTTCCGTTTTTACAGGAACAATCACTGTCGGTAGATTCTCTTGCTGGACGACCCGAGTTATAATCGCCAATTGCTGAAAATCTTTCTCTCCGAAATAGGCGAAATTGGGTTGAATAAGCTCGAAAAATTTAGTCACCACAGTGGCCATTCCCTCAAAGTGACCATCACGGCCTATGCCTTCCATGAATCTCGCTAGAGATCCAAAATCAAACGCTCTAGATACAGGTCCATTAGGATACAGGTCTGAAGGTGTAGGAAGGTAAACTGCATTTACCTCCAGGTCTTTTAATTCCTTGATATCCGATTCTAACGTATTGGGATACTTTCTGAGATCCTCGGGGTTGTCGAACTGAGTGGGATTTACATAAATGCTCACAATCGTGAGATTTGCCTGTTTCCTACTCTCTCGCACCAAGCTAAAATGCCCTTTATGCAAAGCACCCATGGTAGGAACGAATCCTATGGTTTGGCCACTGCACTGCGCTCGCCACTCATTGAGTTCAGAAAGGTTTCTTAAAATGGTCATAAAACACTTAAAAGGCTCCCAAAACTAGGCTATTCTTTGATATAACTTATAGAAAAAGTATCTTTGCATCTAGTTTTAAACACTGCTCCGATTATGGAAAGCAAGAGAGTTCTATTCATTTCACAGGAAATTCACCCTTACCTGCCAGAAAACACGATCTCTAGTACCACACTGGCACTAGCGAAAAAGACAAATGATAGCGGGCACCAGGTGAGAGTTTTCATGCCTAGGTTTGGCGTTATAAATGAACGTCGTCACCAGCTTCACGAGGTGATCCGCCTCAGTGGGATGAATGTCGTCATTAACGATATGGACTTGCCTTTGATCATTAAAGTCGCTTCTGTTCCTGGTGCTAGAATGCAGGTATATTTTATAGATAACGAAGAGTTTTTCAAGCGTAAGTTTACGTATACGGATGCTGATGGTGCTCAGTTTGAGGACAATGATGAGCGGACACTATTTTTCTCCAAAGGTGCTATTGACACTGTTGAGAAACTAGGATGGAAACCTGATATCATCCACGTTCACGGTTGGATGTCTTCTTTAGTTCCAATGTATTTAAAACTATTTCAAGCGGATAATCCTATTTTCAAGGATGCTAAAATAGTATTCTCTGCCTATGACAATGGCTTTGAAGGAGGCTTAGGACCTAACCTGAAGGCTGGAATGGAGTTTGACGAAATTGACCCATCTTTAACCGAAGGATTGGAAGCACCAACGTGTGAAGACCTTCAAATGCTTGCCGCCAAATACTCAGATGTAGTTATTTTAGGTGAAGAGAATACAGACGCGGTTGCGAAGTATTGTGAAGAAAACGGCATAACACTTATTGATGGCAAGGGATTTGCAACGCAACCTGAAGATGCTATTAAAATTTATGAATCCCTACTTGTTGAATCTGACGTTGAATAAGCTGATAAGAGTTTTTACTGTTGCTTGTCTAGTGGCAGTTCTGTTTATTTCCTGCGAGCAAAGCAATGGTGAAATAGGATCTGGAAAGTTTAGTGATAACCGTCCTGAATTGGGAGAGAAACTATCCTATCCAGTGGTAAGCTATACCACGAGTTGGGATAGTATTTCAACTAAAAGTCCATCGCGAGTTGTCCTAGGTAACCTTAACGACCCTATTTTTGGAGCCGTTAACTCCTCGTTTAGCACTAGAATCTTGCTCTCAAAATCGTCACCAGATTTTGGTGCAGGAACCATTTGTGACTCTGTGAAAGTGAGAATCGGATATGTAGGCTATTACGGTGTAACCGGAGACAACATACGCTTGGAAGTCTCCCCCCTTTTAGAACCACTTGTAGATAGCCTTCCTTATTATTCTAACCACGCTTTTAGTGTAGGTTCTGCTCTAGTGGATACCGTTTTAAAAGTGGCCCCTTCTGATACCGTGTACAATGGGGTAGACACTCTTGTGGGTTATTTGGCCTTTGATTTAGACCCTTCCTATTTTCAAACCGAAATTTTTGATGCAGCTATTACAGGGGAAACATACCTGGCTGACAATGTAGATTTTGTTAAGGAAGTTGCGGGCTTACACTTTAAGGATATAGGTCCCGGTTCTTCCGCGGCATGTTACTTTGACTTAAGCGCACCAGGATCTATTATACAACTGTATTACCACACCGGAGTTGAGGATACCGTTCCCAAGGTTTTTAATATGACTTTTGGTCAAAACTTTGGAGATCCCGTGGGTAGTTTTAACTCCTTCGCTCATGATTTTTCTGGTGCTGATTTTGATCTGGGAATGATGGATACGCTCAACGGTGAAATACGGACCTACATTCAAGGTGGAAGTGGTGCACGTACTATGTTGGTATTCCCCGGATTAGATACACTCATTGGAAAAGGATATTCGATCAATAGAGCGGAGCTTAACTTTAATGTGGTTCAAGGCACAGCAAGTCCATATACTTTGCCAGGTACGCTGTTACTTGTTCAAGGTACAGATAGCGCTCAACAGCTTATTAAAGACTACTCTTCGAGCTTATCTAACGTTGGCGGTTCTGTCACTCGTGCGGACATCAGATCCTACAAGTATAGATTTAATGTGACGAGAATGGTGCACGATTTCGTGAATACCAAAGAAGAGATTTTACCGGTTATGATTGCACCCTCTGGAGCAAATGCAAACCTTCACAGAGTGGTTTTAGGTGGAGGTCTCCACCCTGTAATTCCAGCTGAATTTAATGTGTATTACACAAAATCGGAATAGGTAAAACGCTACTTTAGCTGGACCAAACCAAAAAACCTACTATCTATGTGCGGAATTGTTGGATATGTCGGCGATCGTAAAGCCTTCCCAATTCTAGTCAACGGTCTAAAGCGTCTTGAATATAGAGGCTATGACAGTTCGGGCGTTGCCCTTTCTCAAAATGGAGAAATCACCTTGTTTAAAAAACAGGGTATGGTTAAAGAAATGGAAGATCATGCACTTGATCATGACACTTCTGGATCAACGGGAATTGCCCATACTCGCTGGGCGACCCATGGTGAGCCGTCGGATGAAAATGCACACCCTCATCTTTCTAACTCAGGAAACTTGGTGTTAGTGCATAACGGCATCATTGAGAACTACCAATCCTTAAAAAAATTATTACTAGACCAGGGGTACACATTTCAGAGTGAAACTGATACTGAAATTCTAGTAAACTTTATACAACACGTTCAAGAACAAGAATCCTGTGGGTTGAGAAAGGCAGTTCGCCTAGCCTTGACTCAAGTCGTAGGCGCCTATGCCATCTGTATTTATGACAAGAGCTATCCAGAGGATATTATTGTTGCTAAACTTGGATCGCCGCTTGTGATAGGTCTTGGTGTCAATGAGAAATTTATTGGCTCTGATGCAACACCTTTCTTAGAGTACACGAAAGAAGTCATTTACTTGGAAGATGGAGAAATGGCGTCTGTTACAGCTGCTGGAGATCTTGATATCCGTCTGATAGATACTGATAAAGGAGTTGATGGAAAAATCCACCAACTGAAGATGGATCTGGAAAGCATAGAAAAAGGGGGTTATGACTACTTCATGATGAAGGAGATCTACGAGCAACCTAGAGCGATCTATGATACTTTCCGCGGTAGATTATTAGCGAACAAAGGCATGATCAAAATGTCCGGTTTTGAGGAGTACTCTGATAGGTTCCGTACGGCAGATAGAATCATCATCACGGCATGTGGAACCTCCTGGCATAGTGCTCTGGTGGCTGAATATTTATTCGAAGAATTTGCTCGTGTCCCTGTGGAGGTAGAGTATGGATCAGAGTTCCGTTATAGGAATCCGATTATTCGCAAAAATGACATCATTATCGCCATTTCTCAAAGTGGGGAAACGGCGGACACATTAGCGGCCATTAAAATGGCTAAAAAGGCTGGGGCCCTCGTTTTTGGAATATGTAATGTTCCTGGCTCAACCATCTCAAGAGAAGCCCATGCTGGTGCATACACCCATGCTGGTCCTGAGATTGGGGTAGCGTCTACTAAGGCATTCACATCTCAAATCACGGTGCTGACCATGATGGCTCTTGAGCTTGGTAAGATCAGAGGTGAGTTTTCTACTTCGGAATACCGCGCGCTTTTAAGAGAGCTCAGTGTCATTCCTAAAAAAATTGAGACCGTTCTCGAGTCTATTGATTTGATAGAGGACATTGCTGCGCAATACAAAGACGCAACGAATGCCTTATACCTAGGTAGAGGAGTTAACTTTCCTATCGCTCTAGAAGGAGCGTTGAAGCTAAAAGAGATTTCCTATATCCACGCTGAAGGTTATCCCGCAGCAGAGATGAAGCACGGACCTATTGCATTGATAGATGAGAACATGCCGGTGATTGTGGTTGCGCCAAACAATGGCCACTACGAGAAAATAGTAAGTAACGTCCAGGAGGTAAAGGCGAGAAACGGGAAAGTCATAGCTGTTGTAACGAAAGGTGATACCGAAATACGCAACGCTGCTGACCACGTGATAGAAATCCCTGAAACACTAGAGGCACTGACACCTCTTTTGACCGTAGTTCCATTGCAGTTATTAAGCTACTTCATTGCTGTGATGAGAGGTTGTGATGTGGATCGACCTAGAAACTTAGCGAAGTCTGTTACCGTGGAGTAGGAATAAATGTTCAAAATTGTAACCCAAACAACCTCATTGTAAGGTTCTCATTATTCTGGTCGGTCACTAATTTAGCGCTATGTCAAGTCAAATTACTACGCTTACCCTTTGTAAATACCAGGGATTTCGAAATAAGGTCTGGGCCTTTGGCATGATGCAGTTTGCTCATAAACATTTGCAAGGCATAGAAGGTCTGAGTTTCTATAAGCTCATGGGCAGCGGAAAAGGACTAGGGTTTAGTCCACTTCCAGACTGGGGAATGTACTGCTTATTGCAGGTTTGGGAAAATGAAAAGCAAGCCGTAAAATTTCTTGATAATTCCCCTCTGATTCAGCATTATAAAGACCACACTTCTCAGCAAGCCACACTTTTTATGCGCAGCAGAAAGTCGCATGGAAAATGGAGCGGAACGGAACCGTTCGAAGTATCTTCTGAACTAGATGAGTCCAATGATAAAATGGCCGTAATTACCAGAGCCACCATAAAGAACAAGAACTTATTGAAATTCTGGAAGTATGTGCCCACCTCACAACGACCAATCAAAAATGCTGAAGGGCTAATGTATACCAAAGGAATAGGCGAAATCCCTATCAAGCAAATGGCAACTTTTAGCCTATGGAACTCCATGGAAGATGTCAGGAGATTTGCCTACAACAGCAAAGAACACAAACAAGCTATCAAGATGACTCGTGAGTTGGATTGGTACTCAGAAGAATTATTTGCTCGTTTTCAGCCTTATAAATTGGTTGGAGAATGGGAAGGGATTGAACTGATTTGAGATTAAAATTTACGAAGCTCGTGCGACCTATCAACCTTTCTCCGCAACGATAGTCATAATCCCATGACTGATATTCTTACCAAAATATCGTTTCATATTAAATCCAACCATTCCTCTTACGTATCCCCAAAATTCTGACTGCATATTTTTCTCCCAATTAATGTTTTTACGCTCCATTTCACTCATCCAGTATAAGTTGTAAGGATCTAGCGTTCCTTTTTCGTCTAGATGTGTAATCTTCCAGCCAGTGTCCTTCAGTAATATTCCTATGTTGTTGGGTGAGAATAAATAGGTATGCCTGGGAGTGTGGTAACCTGCCCAATCCTTTCCATATTTCTTTCTGCTCTCTGAACTAAAATTTGGGATTTCTATGACCAACTTGCTAGATTTTTTGGCTAGACTAGCTACCTTTTTCAAGGTTTCTTTTGGGTTGTAATCATGCTCTAGGTAGTGCCACATAGAAATAATATCTGGCTTTAAATCCTCTGAAATCGAATGTACATCTCCTACTGACAGGTTTAGCTTCTCATAACTTGCAGTTGAGCCACTCCAGCCTTCATCAGAGAAATCTATGCCATGGGATTTGCATTTAAACTTTTCTTGGCATACCTGGAGAAATGTGGGTTTACCACATCCTAAATCTAACAGGACAGACTGATCATCAACTGAGCAGTGTTTGGCCAATACCTCTGCCCTCTTTTCATCTGTATCTCGCTGGTCCTTTTCTACTAAATGAGCATACTTCCCCCATGCTTCCGAACCTCTGTATGGAAGATAATACTGGGTATAATAATCCCCTAATTCAGACAGTGGAACTCTGGGGTTTAGAAATACCAGTTCACAGTCTGCGCATTGATCAAAATTGTATGTTCCGCGCCCATCATGCATCATAGAAGTAGTATTCTCGAAGCTCGAAATATTCGTACTCCCACAAACAGAACAAGCAGATAGCGCTAAAGATGGAGAAAGGTGCGGCATATAAAGTGATTAGAATAAGGGAAATTAAAGATATTAATGTTACAATAATGAAGATTGTAATGGAGTAACTGGAAATGCTAATCGCCCTACAGCCTTCCGAGTAAAACCTATGTCATTTATTCAAGAATGATTCTTTTTTCGACTGATCCATCATCATAGATGTACAATAATAGAGTATTCTTTTTATCAGTTGATTGCCTCCCTAATATATCCACAACATTAATTAGAGTTCTTTCCAGATAAGGCTCAGTTGTAACAGCGGAAATATTTAAAGACATCTTGCTAAAAAAATCCCATATCTCCTGTTCAATTACCATATCCCCATCATCTCCCCAGCTATGTCCACTTTGATGAGTGTATAGCCATACTTCGCTATCTACAAGACTTGAGCTGTATTTATGACTAATGGTTATTTTATTATTGTTATTGATGTTAGGAAATGTATCAACAACTAAATCTGTAAGGGAATTTACATTTACCCAAAAATCAACGAGTGTATCGACGGATAAATATGGCCCCCAGAATGGATCATTTTGATTACCAGAGTAAAGAGTTGTATTGTCATTATCACCATGAGTTATAAAGAAAGGAATAGATATATTGGATAAAAGGAGATTATCAATTACTCCATTTGGGAAAACGGTTCCGGCTACCGGCGCAAATGCTTTAAAAACATTTGATCCGTCAAAGGCTAATAAATAGCACATCTCACCGCCATTAGACATCCCTGTAAAAAATGTATTTGCCGAGTTAAGTTGATATGTTATTTGTAAGTAAGATGCTAATGATTCTAAAAAATCAATATCATCAACAGTAAACCCAGAATGAAAACTATAACCGACATTCCAGAAATTATAACCAGAGCTGTCCACGGTACCTTGCGGATAACATACGGCGAAGTCATTCTGATCAGCAATGGCATTCATACCAGAGTAATTCCTAATATCTTGTGCTGAACCTGAATATCCGTGTGCTACAAATACTAAAGGAGCGTTTACAGATAAATTAGCGGGTTCGTAGTATATATATTCTCTACTTATTCCATTATGAATAAAATTAAAACTCTGCCCATTAGCAGTGATACTCCAGCAGGTAACGGCACATACTAAGAACAGGCGCAAAACAGATTTCATAGTATCAAGATTTTCTTAGCATTAGACGTTAATAAATGTAGAGTCTATTTCTTTGGCTTTATGGTGTAAGCCAGGGTCAGAAGATTAGATTCCGTGAACATGCCTAGGCTCATGGAGTTTCCGTTCCAAACCCCTTGAGATTTAGAGAAATTCAGTGCGAAATTGAGCGGGGTTTCAATGGAAATAACAAACTGCTCGTTGATGCGATAAAGCGCGCCAAAAAGGTAACGCGTACTTGGTGATATGCTGAGGTAGTTTGTTCCTAAAGAGTAGAAAGTGCCTATCTCTGGTCCATGAGTAAAGAAAAGTTTATCGTTAATACTTTTGCGCCACTCATGCCCTAAGTAAATACCGGTACTCAAATTCACATAACCGACCCCTTGATAATTCGCGAAATTCAGATAGGTTCTGTCGACCCTCAGTCTATGAACGGATTCAAATTTTGCACCCCATTTAAGCACAGGACGAATGTCATACATAGGTCCATACATAAAGCCCATGGCTGCGTTAGACATGGCGCCAATTTCTCGGTGCTGCGCTTTAATAGACATACTCGTACAGATAAATACAAAAGCTAATGATAAGCGGAAAACATATTTCATAGTATGGAGGTTTTAGGTAGAGTCAAGTTAAGTCGATAAATGCATAACTTATTCGTTTGTTGAAACGTCAAATACAATGCCACGGGCATGACTTGGTCTAAGTGTATTGTTGGTGATGACTAGGTGGTAGAAATAAGAAAAACCAATTGCCTTTTACAGAGGTCAGATATTTAAAATATGAGAAAACGTCATTGGATTGTACGCGGAGTTTTTACCGCAATTTTACTAGTAGGAACGGCGCAGTTGTGGTCTCAGGAAAAGCCAGAAACCCCGCTGGAGTATGTCATGGAGGAATTGACGCCAAGGAATATTGGTCCCGCTGGAATGAGTGGCAGGATTACTTGTATTGCCGTTCATCCTAACATTCCAACAACCATTTTTGCCGGTGCTGCCAGTGGTGGATTATGGCGTAGTAAGAATAATGGTCAAACCTGGGAGCCAATTTTCGAGAATGAAGCTGTGGCCTCAGTTGGAGCCATTGCGATAGATCCAAAACATCCTGACATCATCTTTTTGGGTACAGGAGAAGGCAATCCCAGGAATTCACAAACCAGTGGTTATGGACTCTATAAGAGTTATGACGGTGGAGATCATTGGGAGCTGTTGGGCTTAGAAAATACACGCACCATTCATAGAATCATCATCAATCCAGAAAATACGGATGAGGTGTATGTAGGCGCTACAGGCGTGGCTTGGGGAGAAGGACCACGTGGTGTTTTTAAGACCACTGATGGCGGAAAGAATTGGACCAAGAGTCTATTTATTAACGAAAAAACGGGTGCTGGAGATTTGGTAATGGACCCCAACAATCCTAAAAAATTAATTGCAGCGATGTGGGAATACCGTCGATGGCCTTGGTTCTTTCAAAGCGGAGGATCCTCTAGTGGGCTGTACATTACTTATGACGGTGGGGAACATTGGAAAAAGCTCACAGATGAAGAAGGTTTGCCTAAAGGGGATTTAGGGAGAATAGGACTGGCCATTGCACCTTCAAATTCCGATGTGGTTTACGCTTTGGTGGAAACCGGAGAAAAAAACGGTCTTTATAGGAGTAATAATGGAGGTAGTAATTGGTTCAAGGTGACGGAAAACGAGCAGTCCGGAAATAGACCATTCTACTACGCGGACTTAAGGGTGGATCCGAAAAATGAGGACCGCATCTATAGTTTGTGGACTTATGTGACACGGAGTGATGACGGAGGCAAAACGTGGAAGACCATAACGCCATATAGCAAGGTGCATCCAGATCACCACGCCATGTGGATTGATCCGATGAGCCCTGCCCACCTCATTGAGGGGAATGATGGGGGAATGAATATTTCGTACGACTATGGAGAAACGTGGTATTTTGTTGAGAATCTCCCCTTAGCGCAGTTTTATCATATTAATGTGGATGACCAGATCCCTTATAACGTTTACGGAGGAATGCAAGACAATGGCTCGTGGAAGGGACCCGCATATAGCCTCACGGTAGACGGCATTCGAAATGAAGAGTGGAGCGAGTTATTCTTCGGTGATGGTTTCGATGTTGTGCCAATTCCTGGACGCACAGATGCCGCATATGCCCAAAGTCAAGAAGGAAATGTAGCCCTGGTCAATATGGAAACCGGTTACAACGAGTTGATCAAGCCCGTTCACCCGGAAGGGAAAAAGCTTCGTTTCCATTGGAACGCACCAATCGCTCTTGACCCGTCTAATCCAGAGGAAGGGCTATACTTTGGATCACAGTATGTACATAAGAGTATGGATAATGGAAAGAACTGGACCATTATAAGTCCGGATCTTACCACCAATGACCCTGAAAAACAAAAGCAATTAGAAAGCGGAGGGTTGACCCATGATGTGACTGGCGCGGAGAACCACACCTGCATTTTGACCATTGCACCTAGTCCGTTAGACGACCAGGTAGTTTGGACGGGTTCTGATGACGGAAAACTTTTTGTCACCAACACGGCTGGAGAAAATTGGATTGATTTAAGCAGCAAATTGAAAGGACTTCCTCAGGGCGCGTGGATCCCTCAAATTCGAGCTTCGGATTATGATGCAGGATCTGCTTGGGTCGTCGTGAATGATTACCGAAGAAACCACTGGAGTGCTTACCTCTATAAAATTGAGGACTATGGAAAGAAGGTCACAAGGGTGGTAGATGATAGTGATATATTCGGGCCAGTATTGAGTGTACTTCAAGATCCAGTTCAACCCAATCTTATTTTCGTAGGGGCAGAATATGGTTTATACCTCTCTATTGACGGTGGAGCCAATTTTCAGAAATGGGCTAAAAATATGCCTACCGTACAAGTTAGGGATATGGCGTTTCAAGCCCGCGAAAAAGACCTTGTGTTAGGTACATTTGGCCGTGGCGCATGGGTATTTGATGATATAGAGCCATTGAGGGCATTAGCTTCTTCTCCGTCTTTTGACGAGCCTTTATTTTTTGAGCCTCCCATGGCATACCAATGGGAGCGCAAACAAAGTCCGGGAGTAAGGTTCGCTGCGAGCGCAACGTTCCGCGGAGAAAACAGACCCTTTGGTGCCCGTATGACCGCCTATTTGCCTGAAGTTGATAAGGACAACAAAGAGAAAATGCGGGTAGACTATCAGAATGATTCAGGCGACACGATCTATACCCAATATGTGAAAGTGTCTCAAGGACTCAATCATTGGCGTTGGTCGATGTCTGAAAAGGGGACCAGATATCCACAGTTTAAGGTTCGCGAGGTCAAGGAGCAGCAAAGCGACGTAAGAGGCGTTCAAGCGCTGCCAGGATCATACTCGGTCACCATGAACTGGAATAGTACTACAGTAACCCAAGAATTAACCGTTAAACAAGACTTTAGAATGGAATCGTGGGTGACGACGGAAGATTTAGCCAGTCGTAAGCAAGCAAATAAGGATATTGAATCAATTAAGGCGGTGCTAGACAGTGCTGTCCAGGACTTGGCTCAAGCTCACAACAACATTGAGCGTCTTCAAAAACTCCTTAAAAATGATGTTTTCAAGGCGGACAGTACGCTACACGACACGGTTAAAGTAACCGCCAAGGCCCTTGAAAAAGTGCGTCTTGGTATTTTTGGAGAAAAGGAGGTCAAAGGATATTTTGAGCAACCGGAAACGTGGTCAAACCAATGGGGCTCTTCTCTCTGGCAGTTACTGGGTTCTCAACGCGCATGGGGCAGCAATGAACTTGCGCTTTACGATCAAATTGAGCAGCGCACCGCGCAAGCGGTAGACTCGGTAAATAAGTTCTTAGAGAAGGATTACCATGCGTTATTAGACTATTTAAAAGATCACCCCGTGAACGTGATGGTGCCGCTAAGCAACTAGGCTAAAAGTCAAAAAAAAACATCCCGTGAGCTTCGCTCGCGGGATGTTTTTTTATACTCAAGCATCTCACCTTATGGATTTACCATCCTTAGGTAGAATGTTATTGTATCACTATGGATTTTCGAACATTTCCCGCGTGGAACAGATAATAGCCGGCTGATGCATGAAGCTCTATGTTGCCTGATGTATTGAGCGTTCCTGTTTTTACAGATCTACCGTCCATACTCGTAATGTTAAAAGGGGTTCCTGTAGGAAGGCCTTGTACTTGGAAAGTTCCCTGAGATGGATTTGGGAATATAGAAATATCCTGCGCAGAAAGCTCCTCATTGTCTAAGGTAACGGACAACTCAAAATCATCAAGGAAGGCGTTATTTCCACCACCACTGATGAAGTCGACTTTGATCATGATGGGGTCATTTCCTATAAAGTCATTTAAGCTTACGGAGCTACTGCGCCAATTATTTACGGAAGTTGGGTTCCAAGGATTTGCTTTGTTCGTCGTAGCATAGAGCAAGGGGCCGATTAGCGTTCTTACACTTTGCCAAGAATTACCGCAGTCTTGACTAACACTTACGACGATTCCATCAGAGGCAAATCCGGGCTTGCTGGCCACGGCATACTTGAAGCTAAAATTCATGGACTGCGCTCTGTCAACTACGATTTTATCAGTGATTAAAGCATCTGAATTATCAGCATCATTATTATAGTTGTCTAATTTAACACAATACGCACCTTCATAGAAGTTGAAGCTGTTTCGCTCCCATCGAATGGCATCTCCATCTGGATTTTCAACATGCCATGTTCCGTTTGGCACAGTATTGAATTCGAAACCAGAATTGAACCCATTCATCCACATGCCATTATTGTTAGATCGTACACTGACGTATCCATCCTGTAGCAATGTGCTGGTGCCTATTCCATTAGTCACCTCAAGTTTCACATTAAAGTTACCGGGATTACTATAGCTTACGACTGGGTTTTCCATCGTTGAAACGGATGGAGAACCCCCGGGGAAGTCCCAAGACCATGACGTTGGGTTGCCAGCGGTGCTTTTGTCAAAGAATTGGACTGTAGTACCTGCACAGAATACAGATTGTGCGGTGTTAAAATTAGCTTCAGGTGCACAGGGTAAAACTGCTCCTGCGCCAATTCCTGTGACAGATTGATTGGTACTGGTGACTAAATAGCCACGTCTACTGCTGGTGATTAAACTATTGCGCATTATGGATTTTTGATCATCCGTGTACATGTTAACACAGTTATCATCGGCATAATCCATATAATTTTCAATTTGATCTACAAGATTAGGGAAGTCATTTGAACACGTATTTGCAGTCAATGGACACCCGAAACTTGCCTCTAGAACCGGTGGTGTATCTGCACAATTATCACCTGAAAAACATCCTCCTTTAAAAGGATGGTCTAAACCTAAATAGTGACCGGCCTCGTGGGTCAATGTTCTTCCTCTGCTATTACCGGTGCCAATTCTGCCCATGCGGTCATGGCGAATCACAATTCCATCATAAGTAGTGCTTTGTCCTGGATTTGGCTTGTACGCGTATCCCAATACGGTTCCGCTTCCCGAGCTTCCTAAATCAATACTATTGACTACCCAGATATTGAGGTATTTGGAATTAGGCCAGCTTACGATCCCTTTGACATTGTTACTCGCGTTGGTAGATAAAGCACTTTGAGCTCGGGTGATTCCTGTGGTACAATTCCCCTGAGGATCAAGTTTTGCCAACTGAAATTCAATTTCAGTATCAGCAGCAACACCGGAAAACACAGCACGGGTATCTGAAGTATCGGCATTTAGACGTCGAAAATCTTCGTTGATTACCTTAATAGCATCTTTGACTTGTTTGTCGGAAATGTTGTCTCCTTGTGTATCATAAATGATGTGAACGACAACAGGAATTTGATAAACAACGCCTTCTGTTTTTATATCAGAATCGAAATTTATGGACTCTATAAATTCATTTTCCGCGGACTCATAGTTCGGAAAAAGACGTTTTACTTCTTGCTCAAGTAGGTCGTGACCGCACTTTTGACCAAATGAACTTATAGATAATAAGGTAAATGCAGTGAGTAATGATAAACTTATGTATTTTCGCATGCCGCGCAATTTCGGGCTTTCTAAGCAATTCAGCAACTTAAATAAAATGATCAAAGCAATATGTATAGAATTTGTGCATAGATTTTTGGTTGTTAGGTAAATAAAGGTGTATTTTCGCAGCCCTTTTTGGGGATTGTGCAAGCAACACTTTAAACATATAAAACGCATTAGCGGTGAATACATTAAGTTACAAAACAGTTTCAGCCAACGCGGCAACAGTTAATAAAAACTGGGTAGTAGTAGATGCAGAAGGCCAGACCTTAGGTCGCTTCGCTTCGAAAGTAGCATTACTTCTTAGAGGTAAGCGCAAGACTAATTATACTCCTCACGTTGACTGTGGCGATAACGTTATTATCGTAAATGCGGACAAATTTGTTTTGGGTGGTAATAAAATGACAGAGAAGAAGTACATCTGGCACACTGGTTATCCTAGTGGTCAGCGTACTACAAACCCTGAAAATTTAATGGCCAAGTTCCCAGAACGTGTCTTAGAAAAAGCGGTTAAGGGAATGCTTCCTAAAAACCGTTTGGGTGCTGATTTATTCCGCAACTTGCATGTTTATGCAGGTCCTGATCACAAGAATGAAGCCCAGAAGCCGACGGTCTTCAACATTAACGAATTCAAATAACAATAATAAATGGCAAAGTTTCACGCAATTGGAAGACGTAAAACTTCTGTAGCTCGTGTTTACATGGACGAGGGTGCTGGTAGCATCACTGTTAATGGCAAGGACTACAAGGACTACTTCAACACTGGCCCGTTGCACTACAAGTTAGAGCAGCCTTTCGCCTTGACTGAAACTACCGGTACTTACGACGTTAAAGTAAACGTTTTTGGTGGTGGTATTACAGGTCAAGCTGAGGCGATCCGCTTAGGTGTATCTCGTATTCTCTCTGAGATTGATGTCGAGAATCGTACAGTATTGAAGCCTGCTGGACTACTTACTCGTGACCCTCGTATGGTTGAGCGTAAGAAATTCGGTCAGAAGAAAGCACGTAAGAAATTCCAGTTCTCTAAACGTTAATCGAGATTTAGTATCCAAATGGACCAGACTCTTTATAAAAGGCTACTGGTTTATTGCTTACTAGGAAAGTAAACTCAAGAAAATGGCAGTAACAGACAACATTAAAAAACTCATGGATGCAGGTGTTCACTTTGGACACCTTACCCGTAAGTGGAATCCGAACATGGCACCATATATATTTATGGAGCGCAATGGAATCCACGTTATCGATCTTCACAAGACTGAGGCGAAAATTGTAGAAGCTTCTGAAGCTTTGAACAAAATCGCAGCGTCAGGTCGGAAAATCCTTTTCGTAGCAACGAAAAAGCAAGCGAAGGATATCGTAGCTAAATACGCTGGTGAAGCGAACATGCCTTATGTAACTGAGCGTTGGCCAGGAGGTATGTTGACTAACTTCGTAACGATCCGTAAGGCCATCAAGAAGATGCAGACCATCGACAAGATGAAGGAAAACGGAACGTTTGAAACGCTTTCGAAAAGAGAACGTCTACAGGTAGACCGTCAACGTGCAAAACTTGAAAGAGATTTCGGTTCTGTTGCTGACATGAATAGATTACCAGCGGCTCTTTTTATCGTAGATATCAAGCGTGAGAATATCGCTGTAGACGAAGCTATCAAATTGGGCATCCCTACTTTCGGTATGGTTGATACTAATTCTGATCCACGTCGTGTAGATTATGCTATTCCAGGTAACGATGATGCTTCTAAGTCAATCGCTGCTATTATGGAGCGTGTAACTGATGGTGTCAAACTAGGTTTGTCTCAACGCAAGAGCGATAAAGCTTCTGCAGAACAAGCTAAAATAGACAAGAAGGCTGCTCAAGTTTAATCTGAGCAACCTTGTCCATAGAATAGATTCTTTATTATGAGAGCCGTAAGGACAACTTTACGGCTCTTTTTTCATTTTTAATCAAACTTTAATTTTCATTATCATGGCAAAGATTACTGCTGCGGAAGTAAACCAACTCAGAAAACAAACTGGAGCTGGTATCTGTCTCTTATACACATCTCCGAGCCCACGAGACCTCTCTACATCTC
>OJHK01000178.1_pt1 | contig 51543 bp, 41 predicted proteins | sample 1595161 | NCBI WGS metagenome assembly OJHK01 (sample SAMN05416842, study PRJEB24817) | seawater metagenome | isolation source: Sea water | place: Canada:Atlantic | collected 2013-07 | reverse complement strand
GAGATGTAGAGAGGTCTCGTGGGCTCGGAGATGTGTATAAGAGACAGCTTTAGGGGTATGTTGCTCCAAGTATGTCAGATGATTTACTACTATTTCAACGTCGCACTCTGGCAATTTCTCCCAATAATAATCTGGAAAATCGCAGCCGTTTAGTGAAAGCCCAAGTAATAAAACGATCAGGTATTGTTTCATAGCTCTGCTAATTTCGACCTTTATAACATAGAATTCTGTAATATCTCTAAGTTATGATTTATGACGCGTCTTAGAAATTAGGTTCAACAGAAAACTCGACTATTTCTCGTGTCATGGGATGTTCAAAGGTGATGTATTGCGCATGTAGGTGCAGCCGTTCTTCGCGTTTGCCGTAGAGCTCATCTCCAACAATGGGAATACCCAAACCTTCCAGGTGTGCGCAGTGTACCCTCAACTGATGTGTTCGTCCTGTGATAGGATAAAGAGCCACTCTGGTCCTTCCGTCCTTTCGTTCGAGCACCTTGAAATGCGTGGTTGCGACCTTACCTGTTTCATGGCAAACCAGCTGCCTTGGTAGGTCATAGTAATCTGGGGTTAATGGTAGGTCTATGGTTCCTTCGTCCGGTTCTAAAAGACCATCAAGAATGGCGATATACCTTTTTTTAAGGGTGCGTTGTATGAATTGACGCTGAACTCGTTTATTGGCTTTTTTAGTTTTAGTGAAGATGAGTAAACCAGACGTCGACATGTCTAACCGGTGGACCAATAGGTGGTTTGTGGCCAATGGGAAGCGTTCCAATACCCTGGTAAAGGCAGAATCTTCTATCTCTCTCCCGGGCACAGAGAGCAAACCGGCCGGCTTATCAACGATAAGTAAACTGTCATCTTCATATACGGTCTCTAAGCTCAGGTCATTTCCCCATGATTGTAAGGGGTTTTCCTCTACGTTAAGTCCTTGAAGCATGTGCCCTAAGATGGGTCGGCATCTACTTCCGCAAGCCTGGTAGTAATTGCCGTGTTCCCGTATTTCTTTGTTTGGAGAGTTACCCCACCAAAATTCCCCCATACAAAGGGGCTTCAGCCCGTTTTTGAATGCAAATTGCAGAAGCTTCGGCGCGCAGCAATCTCCAGATCCACTTGGTGGTTTACGCTCCTCAAAATCAGGAAACAGATTACTCAGTGCTTCATAATCACCATGAGCATTAATAAACCTGTATTGATCAAATATTTCACGCTGTAATAGATTGGATTTAGCCTTGCGGTCTATGGCAATTTGCGCGATGTCCTGTGTTTTTTTATCAAGGTCCTCTTGCAAGGAATCCATCTCATTTTTCAGCCCCCGTGCGTGATGTTTAAAAGCAACTTGACTAGATATACTCTCTGAAGCTAATTCCTCGCAAAACAATTCGAAGGCGGAAGAGTCTAATTCGGATTCCGCGAGGTAGCGTCTTTGCTTCCGATCTTTTTTGTTTTCGCGTAGTCTTTTACGCCCGGCATTCAGCTCTTCCGTGATGAATGATATTCTAGCTAAAGTAGTCTCGTGCCAATTCAAATAATCTGAATCTTCCTTTAGGGCAACAATTTCAGCGCTCATGCTATTTAGTTGTGCTTCACCTTTCTTGTAGAAAGAATTGGCCGCATGAATATCGCAGATAGGTGGAACAAAGTATTGTGTATCTCGTTCCTCATCTAATTTTCCTGAATACGCAGCTAAATAGCCCATGTTTCCAGCGTGATTTAGCACAACCATGACGCCAAACATTTTCCCCTGCTCTAGCAGGTGCGCATGGGCACCACCAAGCCCAAAATTGTGTGAAATAGATTCTTTACTGAGGTAGTTTTGAACTTCAGCTGCCGCTTTTAAAGTAAGCTGGTGTGGCTCGTAAAAGAATGGGTAGGTGAATGCCGTAGGCATCTTAATCGATGAAACATCTTCACTAAACTCCTGAAAAAAAGGTGTTCCATTTTTGCGCATAAAAGCCATGTGTTACGCTACAAAAGTAGGGATTTAGTAGGCAGAACAAAGATGCGCTTTGCGGCGTAGATATTCTGTTAATAGACGTCAAGCGAATGGTATACTATAAACTGTAGTTGGATAAAAAGTCCCAAAGTAGCTGATTCGGGCTGACTCCATCTATTTGATCTTGAAACCATACATGTCCTCCAGGCTCACCATACTCATTGTTAATAGTGTATAAAACGACAGAGGTGTTTTCCAGACCTCCTGTATACTCATCGCGCTGAACGTCGCTATTATTAAGTTGTGTGGAGACCAGACTTGACTCAGGAATATTATTCTGATCTAGCCAAAAGTCGAGTACTTCCGAAATCGATTGATAATCTTGATTACCGTCATAAGGAAGTACGTTATCATCAATACCATGAAAATGAATAACAGAAGTATATTCATTTGTATTGCAGGCTTGTGGAAGCATGATTCCTGACATAATCCCTACAGCAGCTATCATATCAGGTCTAGAGCACGCGAGACCATAAGACATCATACCTCCGTTAGAGTATCCTACTGAATATATCCTGGATGAATCTACCGTATAGTCACTACTGATCGCTGAGATCAGCTGCTCGGTAAAGTAGACATCGTTTTCTTGTATGTTTTGAATTCCATTATCTTCTGGGTTCCATGACACATCATCCTTAGTTGTCGCCACAGCTTGAGGGTAGGCGATAATAAAATTCTCATTATCGGCTATAGAGTTTAAATCACCTGCATAATCAAGATGATTCATTGCGCAGCCTCCGTAGCCATGAAAATTAATAACTAATGGGCTTGGAATACTATTGTCATAAGATGACGGTATGTATAAAATGTATTCTCTTGTTACCCCTCCATGCTCAATGGTCGTATAGGAAGAATGATCGGTATTTACGCAATCATAAGATGAACCTGTCTTGGAGCCTCTACATGATGAAAGTGAAAGAAGAAATACCAGTACTGTTATTACATACCCTAGGTTACAAATTTCCCGTAATTTATTTCCTTTTACACGAACACCTGAATTGTAAGTTGTAGTCATAATACATGATGTTTTTTATTTGAACTCGGAATAACACTTCAAATTTTATACCAAATCTAGGTACATATTTAAAAGTCAGCTCAATAGATCATTACGCACCTTTTTTCAGCGAGTAGACCAGCAAAATCTCAAGATGCGGTTCGGGAATCATCCAGTGGTTTGTTTGAGGTGGGATGCAGCAAACATCTCCTTTACGAACAGCAACTTTTGTTTCACCCACCATAATCCAACCTGAGCCACTCAGAATGTAACAATTTTCCCAAGAATCATGGGTGTGACCTCGACCTTCCCGATCGAAGTATAGTAGTTCTGTAACTACTTCTCCATTACGTTTCAAGAGAATTTCTAAAGTGCCAAATGAAGTGCTGCGTTTCATATAAAATGTAGAGGTCTTGGTGCTGTTTATAATCGGACTGGAGAAGACCACAGTTCAATCTCCTTTCCTTGATCTCTTAATTTACCGGATTTCACATCACAGGCACGGACATCACTATCTTTTGGAAAGACAAACAAACAGCCAAGCATAAGTTCATTTAATGGGATTTTTAAAAAGTCTCTCAGTTCCTTCTGTCTTAGCATGCCGCCTGAGGACCAATAATTAGGTAGTCCTCTAGCAGTGGCACCAAGCAGTACATTCTGAGTGGCGGCAGAAGCGGCAGCGATATGTTCCATGTTACGAATGGTTCCTGTAAACGGTAATTGCTCGGCGGCCAACTTAAGAATGTCACCTTGTTCACCAAAAACATCTGGTAACCAAGTCATGACCATCATAATATCCGAGGCCCATAACATGTTTTGCACTTTGCCTGCTGGAATGGCTTCCTCTTCAATATAATGAGCAGCGGCTCTACAGTCGTCAGAGGTTAGTGTATAGCACCTGAACGGTAGGGAAGAGGTAAGCCCTCTTTCTAAGTCCTTGTAACGCTCCGTACTTTTGTAATGATAAGGAGCGTGTGCAGCGAGCTGAAGTAACTCTTGGGTTAATTGTTCTTGCTCCTCTTTAGTAATGCTCGGCGTCCAAGGCTCGTGCGCTAAAACCTTGGCGGTCTTCCGAGATTTTATAGTTTGGTCCGTATTCATCAAAAAATAATTTAGGTTTATTACAAAGACTCTTGTAAGATATAATCATACGAACAACTTGAATAATGCTGGTGGTACGGCATCCAAAGATATTCAAGGTGACCTGGTCATAGGAGACTTCTGCATCTTTTTCTTACAGCGTCAGCAAATCCTCTAATCTCATTACTTTGATTTCTAGCAACATAAACCTATCTAATAGCTGACACAATTAAATTATTCGTTAAATTAGAAATTGAAGTAACGTATTATTTAAACCAAAAGTAATCTTATTATGGAAAGTGAATTACTAATTCCAACTGTCGCAGTAATCGGCTTAACCGCTTTAGGCGCCTATGGTTTAATATCTAAAAAAGTAGCCTTATTACGTTGGGCACTTTTTTTATGGGCTCTGATAGCAATGATTGCAAACATTGGCGGATTCTTCCAAGATGCAATTTCTACGATGGTTGTTGTTTTATTTGCTTGTCAAGCCATCCTTGTAGCTCCGTTTTCAAGTACCCCTTTTGATTCATCAAACAAAACCGTTTGCCTAGATGCAAAAAGAATATCCTTAACAATCGTCATCATTAATCTCTTTTTTTGCTCCGCGGGCTTTATAGACATGAATATGGGAAGTGTAGAAATTACGATGCCTATTAGAGTTTGTCATGGCATAGTTTCAGCGATGGGATTAATGATCTTCTCAAGATTAATGACTTGGTTGCCCAATTTTAAATAACGCCTTATATCTGTAAAGTCTTCTCTTTTGCGAAGGCTGTTTTAGCCTTTTAGTGGCAAAAAAACAGCGCTAGTTTCCCTTCTCAATGATGGAAAACCATAAATCCTCGAGGTTATATTACAACAGGTGACTTCTGCAATCCTTCTCACTAATCATTACTTAGCTGAGGCAAACAGCAACGAGCTGAGGTTGCTCATTTAATTTTGCAATTCTTCCATGTCAGCAATGATGCCATTGAGTTTATGATGTACCCGACCGTAGACTATATTGAAATCTAATGTATAAATGACGCCTCCAAAATAGGCCAGTAATCCTGTCACCAGTATCACGCTTAGTAAAGGGTAAAGGGGAAGCCCAAAAAGTAATCCCATATCTGGAAATTTCACGAGAAGTTTTTGGACCACTTCTTCGCCAGGTATATCACCACCAAACCCACCAAACCAAAAGCCAATAACAACGGATAGGAAAGCTAATGGGTATAGTAAACGGGAGAAGCGTTGATTAAGTAAAATCATCTGTTTCATCCACTTATCGAATGTCTTTAAATATAAATAGCTGTTTACGTTTTTATCAATTTTATGGAGACCATCCATCAATTTATAATTGATAAACGCAAGTGTATTTAGCATGAAAAAGAACCCTACTCCCATGTATGGAATATGAACCACTACGCTCATCGCCATGATAATAAACGACCCTATTACAATGGCAATCAGGTTTAACTTGAACATACGCTTGAATTTATCTACAATATGCTCAGATTTTTTGTGGTATAGGTTATTAAGTTTTGGAGCAACAATTGCGTCGCTTCTAACAAATCCTTCTTTCCATACGGTTTCAATAGATTTTACCATCTAATAATTTTTTAAGTCGTTCTTTAATTCTTTTCACGCGTACTCCAATGTTGTTAGGGTTTGTTCCCATGATTTCGGCAATTTCTAGATATGATTTTTCCTCTAAGTAAAGTAAAATCACCCCCCTGTCAACTTCAGACAATTGTTTGATGGCATTGTAGAGATGGTCTAGGGCTTCATCAGAAAAAACAGGGATGCCGTCCTCTAATTCTTCAGGAAGCATGTCAGACGCGAAATACTTAGGATTACTTTTCCTTTTTTTTAGCAATGTCATACTCACATTGAGCGATAACCTATACACCCACGTAGACCATTCGGACTGCCCTTTAAAACGGTCCCTACTTTTCCAAATTTGTAGGCACACCTCTTGGTAATAATCCTCGAAATCCTCTTGATTATTCGTATACGCACGACATATCTTAATGATAATTCCGGCATAGGGTAAAATAGATGTTGTATAAAAATCGCTACTCATTCCTGTTTATAATCACCTTTATTGTTCAGTCTTAGATGCCAAAATATTAAAATCCTCAAGTGCTTGTTAAATCATTCAAGGATTTCTATTTATCTGTTTAGTGGCTAAAGTCTGTGATTATTACACCTCGCCCCTTTTATTATTTCAAATCCCTTGGTACGATTAAGTGGTACTTCGTCTTTTATTAAGGAATATTGAAGTGTAATAACGAATTAAGAAAGGGAGTAGTCCGTCAGCGCTTTATAAAAGTGGGGTTTTGATCTGGAAATAGTCTCGCGACGATATTTTTTAGCCGCTTCTGTGTATTGGGAATTCGCAGCCCAATAGGTAGGTGGTTGAAATTCATTTGGGCAACTTTCTGTACTTGCTCTTCTATGGGCTTGCATTGTTGATAGCAGTCTGCGACAAACAAGCTAATCATGGACTCCCATTGCACCTTATTACTCCAGTAATGGCCAATCACATGCTCCGCTGCGCATAGTTGTATCGTACTATTTAAAGCAAGGGACAAGGAAAGCTGCTCGATTAACCTTCTCGTAACCTTATCCGCACACATCTCATCACAAATACGAAGGGCTAAAGTTAACTGGGCAATATTCTTTGATGAGATACCTACCACTCCAGCGTTCCACATGCAGTCATTTTGGTTGATAGAGATTGATCCGTAGTTTTTTGTTTTGACCTGTTCCCACATACGTCGCTCGGTTTTAGTAGCGAGCTTAGATAGTGCTCCTTCGTTGGTATGCATGAGGTTACCTCCCTCGTTTAGTACCAGCTTTAGTGGACTTAAATCTGCATATAAAACGGTATCGGTATCAAGGTAGAGGATGTCTTCACCTTCAAACCTAGAGGCTACATGGAGGAGTGCTTCAATCTTAATTCTCCAGAAAAAATGATGATCACCCTTCCATTCTTCAATCATATCAGGATCGATGGAAATTATAAGTATCCTGGAATTTAAAACCTTAAGTTGATTAGGATGGTCCGTCAGAACAACGACAGTGTCCTCTTCGGTTATTTTAGAAAGCGCGGATAGTATGGAGAAGACTGCCTGGTTGTAATAGGACGGTTCATCTCCAACAATTAAATAGGTTAGTACCATAAGGAGTGAAGTCTCTTGTATAAATGAAAAAGCCTAAACTTCATCCAAAGGAAGTTTAGGCTTTTTATGAGTTATATGGAAGACTTAGAGGCCTTCTTCAATCGTTTTTCTTCTTTTTTCTCTTTTGGAGTTTTAAGAGCTTCTTTCTTCACGCTTTTCTTAGCGTCTTGACCTTTTCCCATTTTAGCTATTTATTATAGGTTATCAATCCTGTTTACGTCTTCTCAGAATTGTGTTCAAGCGTTTAATACCGCTGTAATTTAGAATAGTACTAAGTTAATAATATGCATTGACTTAATGTTAGAATGTGACATGATTCTTGGTCAACGAGGTTCTTTGGCTTCTAAAAATGAGGTCGAAAACACTTTCTCGATTAATGCAACAATGTTGCATTATTAGTTGTATCATTGTCCTTTAAACTATAAAAAACTAATTATCATGATTAATTTCAAGTCTATTTCTTTGGGTGTTACAACTGGAGCATTGGTGTTTATGTCTTGTAATCCAAATGAACCGGTTGATCCAGTTATACCAAATGAGGATGAGGTTATCACAACGCTGAACTTAACCTTAACCTCTGATTCAGGTGCAGTTGTCGTTTTTTCTTTTCAAGATTTAGATGGTGATGGAGGTAATGCACCTATTCAGTCTGGCGACACACTTCAAAACAACACAACGTATTCAGCGGTTTTAGAGCTGTTAAATGAAATAGAAATGCCAGCGGAGGATATTACTGCAGAGATAGATGCGGAAGGCGTAGATCATCAATTCTTTTTTGAATCCACGGTTAGTGGATTATCTGTCGAGTATATGGACATGGATGCAAACGGAAAACCAATCGGATTGGCAACAACGATCACAACTATTGATTCAGGTTCAGGGATTCTAAACATTGTCTTAAGACATGAGCCAAACAAGGATGGTACAGGAGTATTGAGTGGCGATATAACAAATGCAGGTGGAGAAACAGATATTGAAGTGACATTTGATGTTACTGTTGATTAAATGCCTTAAAAGAGGCTTAGTTATCCTCTTATTGCCGATAATCGCTCCGGCTCAAAGTTGTGATTTGATCGTCTCTGGAAAGGTCAAAGACTTGAGTACAGGAGCAATTATTTCCAACGCTAGTGTATTGTTAAGTGAAATTCGATCCGTGACTGCCCCTAAAGGAGGAGTTACGGATCGTTTTGGCATGTTTAGTTTGTCACCCGTTTGTCCTGGAAAATATCATTTTACACTGAGCCATGTTGGATGTAAAAGTCAAGATATTTGGTTAGACGTTATGGGTGACACGTTAATGACGCTGTTTTTAGATCACCAAGGCTTACTACTTAATGAAGTTGATATATCAAGTCAACGCGTTAGCGATTCTTCGGAAAAAAATGAAACGTTGACCATTGATAACATTGACCAAAAGGCCAATAATGTACTTGCTTTAATGCTGGAACAATTGTCGGGTGTTAGTACGATCAAAAATGGTAATGGAATTTCTAAACCTTTGATTGATGGGCTTTTCGGAAATCGCTTGACTGTCCTCAACAATGGAATTACGCAAAGTGGTCAACAGTGGGGAATGGACCATGCTCCTGAAATTGATCCTCTTATAGCTAAGAGGGTCACTATTGTGAGGGGAGTTAGATCTCTTGAATATCAAGGGAATTCCTTGGGAACAGTGGTATTGGTAGAGCCCGGCAGAGTGGGTTCTAATGCTAACTTAAACGGTTCTGGGCGCTACTTTTTCGAGACCAATGGTAGAGGCTCGGGGCTAAATCTTATTTTACAGAAATCCACTAAAAAATTAGCTTGGAAGGCAGTAGGAACGCTCAAAAAAAGTGGTGATCATCACACGGCCCGTTATTACTTAACAAACACTGGCAGTCAAGAAGTCAATGCCTCAATCCAGTTAGAAAAATATTGGAGCAAAAACTGGTTGACCGAAGTATATGCTAGTTCGTTTAATACGGAGTTAGGTGTTTTACGTGGATCCCACATTGGTAACCTCACTGATCTCCAGTCAGCTTTTCAACGCGACATTCCTTTCTTCACAGCAGATGATTTCTCATACTCAATTGCGGCACCGCGACAGCAAGTCAACCACCGTTTACTGAAGTTTCATAACAAGTTTATGATCAACGATAAACAATGGTTTGACCTTACTTACGCCAGTCAATACAATCTGAGAAAAGAGTTTGATGTGCGGCGCAATGGTCGTTCAGATAAACCAGCTTTGAGTCTTGCGCAACTTTCAAATTTTATGGAAGGCAAATACCATGGCTATCTTAAGAAGAAGTACGAGCTAAAAACTGGTTTTCAGTTAAATTGGGTCGGGAACAAAAATCTACCTGAAACAGGAATACTACCGATTATTCCAGATTATGCCTCTCTGGAATATGGTTTTTTTGCGATTGTATCAAAAGTTTTTAATCGAACAACGTTTGATCTTAGTGCCCGATATGACTGGAATAAAAGAAACGTTGCTACCATTTCAACAACAATACCTAGAGAAATCATCAGGTATCAAGATAGCTATCAGAACATCAATTTAATGGGAGGGGTGAATCACGCATTTACTAAAAATTGGCGCATCTCTTATAATATTGGACAGTTATACAGAAATCCAGAAGTGAATGAACTCTATAGTAATGGACTGCACCAAGGTGTTAGTGGTATTGAGCGTGGAGATCCAACACTCCAAGTAGAGCGATCAATAAAAAACACACTTTCTCTTCATGGTAAGTCAAAAAGTAAATTATCCTTAGACGCTTCGTTCTACATCCAGCATATAGACAATTACATTTTTCTAAATCCACAAGATGAAATTAGATTGACCATACGTGGGGCTTTTCCTGTCTTTGCCTATGAACAAACTGATGCTCGACTACTAGGGTATAACGTAACAACGAGTTATCAAGCAACTAAACGAATCAAGATAATAGGCAATTATAGTTTCCTCGACGGTTTTGATAAATCCAACAGCATGCCATTGGTTTATATGGCCCCTAATAATCTTTACACGTCCTTTAACTACCAAATTCCTGAGGTATTAGGTCTAAAAAACCTGGAACTTGAAATCAACAGTAGATTTGTTTTTGAGCAAAAAAACATACTTCTCTCTCAAGATTTTTTAGCACCTCCCGCATCCTATAACCTGTTAGGTTTTAAAATATCGGCTGATAAGAATTTTAAAACCCTTAGATTAAAGTTTTTTATTAGAGCCGAAAACGCTCTTAATACATCGTATCGAGAGTACTTAAATCGTCAACGATATTTCGCAGATGATTTAGGATTGAACATTATAACGGGCTTAAAAGTATCATTCTAATGAATATCCTAAGTATGCAGGAGAACAATTATTTAACAGAACTATTAAGAGATAGAAAACTGAAGGTAACCTCTAAGCGCTTAGAGGTCTTAGGCGTTATAAAAGAACATTCGAGTGCGATCTCTTATTCGGCTCTCCAGGCTTCCCTTCATGACTTTGACCGCGTTACCCTTTACCGTACTATTCACTCACTTATCGAAAATGGGATTATTCACAAAGCATTGACTGAAGAGAATGAGACTTTTTACGCTTTGTGTAGCACCACCTGCACCTCGGCTAGCCATATTCATAAGCACATACATTTTAAATGTGTAGAATGTAATGGAGTAACTTGTGTAGAGTCAGTTCATCCCATACAATTATCGATAGTAGGCTATTCTATCGAGAATGTAGAAATAGAAGCTAGAGGTAGGTGTGCTGCCTGTAAAAACTGATACGGCTCAAGTCAGGAGTTAAATTAAATCCCTTCTACAAAACGCTTAAACACTTCTTTGTGAAGATCTAAGTTCATATTTGGTGAAAGTGCTACTCTTGCTATATAGTCTTTGTCTCCTTCTTTGGTCGTGCCTTGCGTCGAGGTTGCAGGAATGGTCCAATAACATCCATTTAATTGCCCATAACTAACACAATACTTGCTTTCACTAGGTATTTCAGTAATCATGAGATTGATCAACTTATGATTTAAGTCTCTCTTGTAAGATTCTTTTTCTTGATCCGTATCCCCTTGAGTTGGTAGGTCTAATGAGAACACAGAAGGTGTAAAACCATGCTCTGCCAATTCCTGTGAAACAAAATTAATTTTAGCTTCAGGTAGTGTCTCCTGAATGAAATTTACAAAGTCACGTGTATTGATGTAAGCATCTTTGATTCTTTGGTTCATAGATGGCAGCTGTTGTGCCAATATCTGTGTCTGAAGGCTCGTTGCTTCGTTATCACTAAGCTTTAGATGCAGCTCTATTTTCTCCATTAATGCGTCCGTATTTTTATTGCCTACACAATAGCCGGCAGTGCACTTTCCACCGCTTGGAAACTTGGAACCACTTGCATAAGAAATGGCACGGATTTTAGAAAGTATCTCTCCTTCCCCTAGGAAGTGAACATTAGGACAAAATGTTTGATCCAAAATAAACACAGGATCAATCGCAACACCGCCATTAGCCGTATTACGTTCCTTGCTTAACACCGCTTTAAGATCCATTAAATTTGGAACTTCTACCCTTGGGTTTGTTGGAATCTCAGCAATGATATAAGGAACATCGTCCGTGGCGGCCAGTGAAGTCAATATAGAGTCAATACTTTGAACCATGTTTTGCCCTCCGTCAACGTGGAGATCTAAGACTTCTACATGATCGAAGCAAGCTGCGACACGACGGGCTTGATCATTTGTTCCACCATAACAGTTTGGGGGTACTATAATTTTGATGTTTTTCCCCGGATGCTGTTCAGATGCATCGTGAATTAGCCCCATCATTATTGCGTACTGAATGGATAAACCACTGGATCCTATGACTGCTTTTGTTGGAGTGCCTGTGATACTTTTAATAGACTCTAAGACCTGTGCCTTATGAGTCTCAAAAGCGTTACGATCCATCTCAATGGAGGATGTTTTGTTAAGATTTCGCAACGTAGCCAGACAATTAGCCGGCGTCATAGCAATAGACTCTCTTCGACGTACATGTTGTATATCAGATATGTAGCGTTCATTATGTGCGCCATTTACGGATAAAACGCTACCTGTATGGGGATGTATGGTGATAAAAAAGTCTATGCTAGGTGTAAGATCTAACGTATAAAGATCTTCTTGCTGCGTAATAAAAATGGTACTTCCGTGGAATGCAGGAATCTCGCTAACATTGTTAACGTACTTTAAATCAAAAGTATATCCATATACATTTCTAAGTATATGGAGGTCTAGTGCACCTGGTAATTCACCGGAATAGGTGATCAACGTGTCTTTACCTTCTAATAAATTAGCTCTTAGAATAGCTAAAACAGGAATTGTTTTGGAGGAAAAGCTGATGATGTTGTTTGGATCTAGGCTGTTCAAACGCGCAATTACCCATTCTAGTACACAAGATAGTGGATGACCTAGTCGGATATAATCAAAGGCAGTAGGTAATGCGTTTAGTGCTGATGTCTCAGAATTTAGATCATTAAATAAGTGCTCGAAATGCTCTAAGAATTGAACTTTAGCCAATTGCTCATCATAAATATCTAACCGATGGGTAGTTAGGTTTAACCAGTCATCAGGCATGTTTTTTAGGACTTCGCCAATATAATTAAGTACGCTATTTTCTTTCATAATCATCGTTTGTAGAGTGATCGAACATAGACATTAATGGAATGTCATTAGTGGGTGCTCTGATGTTAGCGTACCTCTTTTACTTGTGTAAATTTTATACCTAGGCTTTGTTCATACGTGTGCAGAGTTCTGTACTCGTAAGAGTTCACAAAGCACATAGAAACGCCCTCTTTACCTGCACGTGCGGTTCTGCCACTGCGATGTGTATAATATTCGTCACTTTCTGGTAGTTGGTAATGGGCAACGAAGCTGAGATCAGAGATATCAATACCACGTGCAGCGACATCTGTAGCTACAAGAACGCGCAAACTTTCGTTTTTAAAGGCGCGCATCACTTTATCACGTTCTTTCTGAAGTAGATCACCATGAATGGCATCTGTTGCAATGTTTTTCGCAATCAATTGAAGGGAAAGCCTTTTGGCCGCCGCCTTTGTTTTACAAAAGATCACTCCTCTGTTTTCTTGCTCCGATTTTAAAAATTGCTGTAATGCATATAATTTATCTGAGTCTTCACAGATTACGTATTGATGTGAAATTTTATTATTAACGATGTCGCCATGCTTAACTTCAATACGCAAAGCATCTTTCGCGAGGTGTTCGGAAATAATTTCTTGGATCCCATGAGGTATGGTCGCGGAGAATAGCCACTTGTTTTCAACAGCAGGAAGAAAACTCAAAATCTCATCTAATTCCTTTTTAAAACCCATGCTGAGCATCTCGTCAGCTTCATCTAACACTACGGTTTTAACAGCACTCAAATCTACTGCCTTACGTTGAACTAAATCGATCAACCGGCCTGGTGTCGCGACGACAATGTGTGTGGTGCGTCTCAAGGCTATCATTTGTCGTTCTATGTGCTCTCCGCCATATACTGATTCAGTAAATATTTTATCAGAATACTTTGTGAATTTGAATAGTTGCTTGGCAACTTGTTGGGCCAATTCTCTTGTGGGACAAAGAATTAAGCCTTGTACTGCGCCCATAGTATGGTCTATTTGCTCCAATAAGGGCAATCCAAACGCAGCGGTCTTTCCTGTGCCTGTTTGAGCTTGAGCGACGACATCTGTTGCTCCAGCCAATAATACGGGAATGACTTCAGCCTGGATATAGGTCGGTTCAATAATATTTAATTCGGTAAGTCCTTTTACAAAGCTTGAACTGATACCTAATTCTCGGAAGTTTTTCAAAATAGTTGGGCTAATAATGCCATCAAAGGTACACCAAGCGATCGACTGTCAACCTTGCGCATAAGTCCAATTAATAAGTATCTACTAAGCTGGTCACATTGAGTTTGACTCGGAATGATTTGAGATCTGCTAAATCATCTTTCTTAACGGTGATAGTTTTCGTGGTGTTCGGGAGCATATCAAAATAATTATCTGAAAAATTCAAGCCTGACCCTGCTGAAACAAAAACATTTTTAGCCAGCTTTTGCGTTCGTATTACAACCTGGAAATGATCTTGAAGCTCGTTAACCTCATAAGAGATTTGAGGCGTTGGTAAATCTAAATCCTTGAAAGGTGCTAAATAGACTATTTTTTCGAAAATCACTTTTTTACCATCGAATGGAATGAATTGGGCCTCCAAAAGCATATTCTTGCCATCAGGATGGTCTGAAAACGAATCTTTAGGTACAGTAAAGTACAGGTTAGAGGAATTCGCTTTTACCACCAGTTGTTTTCCCCATTGTGCCATCACATTTCCGTGAAAATCTATCAAGCGAATATTCAGGCTACCGGGCAGGTCTTGCAAAGTATCTGATATGACGTAAAAATCAATATTGTCCTGATTGTTTTCCGTACTGATCAACAGGTTTTGAAACGATTTTTTTGCAGCATATTGCGATGCTTTCCACGTGCCATAGTAATCTATACTGGACCAGGATGCTACGGGCCAACAGTCATTAATTTGCCAATAAAGACTGCCCATACAACGGTCTCTATTTCTTCTGTGGGCTTCAATACCAATAGTAATACCATGTGCTTGTAATAATTGGCTCACGTAAAGGAAGCTTTCAAAATCCTTTGGCTTACGGTAATCCCTCAGCAAATACTCTTCAATGGTTTCATTGCCTATACTGGACCTTTGATGCGATTTCATTACTTCGGAATAGATGTTATATTCCTGTGGAAGTGCATATTTCTTCACCGTAGATAATGCCGGAAATGATTGAAAACCATACTCTGACATAAAGCGTGGTATCTCTGTGTTATAGTTCTCAAAAGGCTTTTTACCCCACCATACCCACCAATAATGGGCGTCTCCTTTGTCCATAGACTCATCTTTGCCAAAGTCACTACCCGGTGAAGAAGGCCAATACGCTCGGGTTGGATCATAGGCAGCTATGACTTCAGGTAACAGCGTATGGAAGAGATCATCATAGGATTTCCACAGGACATCCACCACTTCCTGTGACTGTTTATTTGCTACATCATCCTTCCAGCCCCAGTTTTCCCAGGCTTGTATTATTTCGTTATTTCCGCACCATAAGGCAATGGAACTGTGATTTCTCAGTCTCTTTACATTTTGTATGGCCTCTTGTTTTACATTCTCAAGAAAAGCTTTGTCTCCGGGATACATGGCACAGGCAAACATGAAATCCTGCCAAACTAGCAGTCCTTTTTCATCACATAACTGATAGAACTCGTCACTTTCATAGATTCCACCTCCCCAAACGCGAAGCATGTTCATGTTGGCCTGCTTCGCAGAGGATAAAATATGTTCATAATTCTCGGTTTTTGCTCGAGGCAAAAAGACGTCTTGTGGGATATAGTTCGCCCCTTTCATAAAGACGGGATACCCATTAACCTTAAAATAGAATGACACGCCCATGCTGTCTGGCTCTCGGACTAATTCTAACGTACGTAGACCAATGTTATGCCATTTACGGTCTACATGACCGCCAGAGGTCAACTTAGCTTCTACTTTATATAAAATTTGCTCGCCCATTCCGTTAGGCCACCAGCGCATGGGTTTTTCGATTTCAAAAGGGATCTCAAGTTGGTTTATTCCGCCTGTGAGTGACGTTCTAAATGTTTTTACCCGCTTGTCATTAACAAACAATTCTACTTCAGCTGTTTTTCCATTAAACGAGGCGTCAACTTCCATAAATGCCGTCAAGTGTGCTTTTTTGCCAATACTGTCCTGCTGGATAAATAAATCGTCAATTTTATGGTGGTCCCAGCTCCGTAGTTTTATTGGTCTCCAGATTCCTGAACTTACAAGCCTAGGACCCCAGTCCCATCCAAAATGGTAACCCGCTTTGCGGGTAAAGACACTCACTTTTTTCTGTTGCTCTACTTTGCCAATCACAGATAAATCGTTGCCAGAAACAGGTATGACAAAACCATTAGTATCATATTTCTCTATGCCTATTTTAATGGGAGAATCAAATACTATATGTAGCTTATTAACGCCAATGGTCAGTAGGTGCTTTACCTCTATCGCGTAGCTCCGAAACATATTATCCGTCTGGAGTATTAGTGTATCATTCAAGTAAATACTACTATAGGTGTCCAAGCCTAAAAAGTCGAGTTCGATGTGTTGTTTCGATAGGTCTTTTTCGGTAAGGCTAAAAGTTGTTTTGTACTCCCAATCTAACTTATCGATCCATTGTACGTCGTGTTCATTCAGTCTGTAATAAGGATCCTTTATTTTACCATTAGACAACAAGTCAGTATGTACTGTGCCTGGAACAGAGGCTTTTGCCCAAAGGGTATCCTTGCGACTTTTAAAAAGCCAATCGGTGTTTAATTCGATCTCAGAAACAGCATCATCAACACGACAGCCCCCTATGCAGGTCAAGACTAAGAGTCCCAATAGCAGTGGTTGGAGAATTCGTTTAATCACAATTGGGTACATCTGTTCCATTGAAGTCAATTCCTTAGGCACCGGGGTTTATAAAAACCCAAAAGCACTACTTAACCTTTATTGCATTAGTGTATGATTGAATTCCTCCCACAATAGGTAATGTGAGGGTTGTTGCATCCAAGTCAACCATAAGTTCAGTTCCTGGCTCAGGCCATAGTGTAAATTCTTTATCACTAGAAAATACCATGAGACCTATTTTTTGGCCCTTAGGGATTATCTGATCATCCGGCATTAAATCAAAACTGACCTCATAAAACTGACCAGCTTCTAAGGGTTCACTTTGGGTTATTGAGTGATGATTTTGAGGATCTGCCCAGCCTCGCGTGATGATATTATCGGTCATCTTTGACCTCCGTCCTTCCGTCCAGGGAAGTGAAACCAGCCAAACAGAGAGATTTGCCGCGGGCTTGCTACTAGAAAGGGTTATAGACACCTTAGCTGTACCTGAAATATGAACAGCTTCTGTCAAAACAGGAGTTACATAGAGCAATCTGTGGTTGGTTATTTCTGCTTGCGCCAGTGAGGTACCTGAAAAAGAGTAATTATCCACCAATTGCTCAATTCCTTGAAGTTTTGACTCCTCGATTCGTAGCATTCCAGTTTTAGGGGCACCCTTAGTCAAGTATAGTTGTACCTCTTCAGCCTCAGGATTCGGATATTCTTGATAAGGTGTAGGGTTGTCTCTAGTGTCATTTTCACGCACTATCCATGCTCTAGCGTCTTGCTCAACCCCATTTTCTATACCATGTAAATATCTCGTAAACCATCGATTCATTAAGATCATTGGTGGTGGTCCACCGTGTCCGTTTTGGTGGTAGTATATTTGAGTTGGTAGGCCCTTTTCTTTCGCTGCTTTGTATATTCTGTAACTGTGTTCAGGCATCACATTCCAGTCATTAAATCCATGGGACATTAACATGGCTGCTTTCATTGGCTCCATGTCATTTAAATAATCTCGTCCAGCCCAGAAATCATTATAATCGCCGGTAATTCTGTCCATACCATTCTTCATTTCTGTATCCCTAACGGTAGCATTGTTGAATGCACGTTTAGATTCATCTCCACTATGAATGAATTCGTAGAGGACATCAATATCCTCCCCTAAATATCCTCCGGGAGATCGTACTAAACCGTTCGAGCGATAGTAGTGATAGTAGGAAGTGTTAGGGGCTATAGGAATAATGGCCTCTAGACCAGAAACTCCTGTAGTTGCCGCCGCCAAAGGGATGGTGCCATTATAGGAGGTGCCGGTCATTCCTACTTTTCCTGTGGACCAAAACGCAACTTCAATTTCATCGCCATATGGCGACGTATATCCTGGTTTACGGCCACATAACCAGTCGATTACAGCCTTAGGTGCTAACGATTCATTGTCTCCGCCCACGGTAGGTGCTCCTTGTGACAAACCTGTCCCAGGAGAAGAGGAGTGTACAACGATGTAACCACGGGGCACCCATTTATTGATGTGAGAATTTGAAATAATGGGCCTTTTACCAGTTCTAACAACCTCAGGATGTAGGTGTTCTTTTCCAGCAACGCCTAGCTCATGCTTTACGTCCCAGAATAAACCTTCAACAGGAGCGGCTACTCCAGCAAAATAGGGACTGGATACATAGATGACGGGCAACTTTAGCCCTTCGCTATCTGTTTGATACGGCCTGGTCACAGCAACATGCATACGATCTAATTTTCCGTCGCCATCGGTATCAAAATCTGCTTGAACCCATAAATCATGACGAATCCACTTTTTAGAATTCTTAAACCCAGGGACGATCTGCGCCTCACCATCTTTAAAAACCGGAATGGATTTTTTCGCTCTTTGCGCATGTAGGGTGATTGTGGGAATTATTATAAGCGATATAAGGAAGAGTAACTCAGTCAGTTTTTTCATAACAGCTTTTTTAATGATGGCCAAATAGCATCTGTTTTAAAGTAGTTCTTGCTGTGGTCGTATATCCACGGCCATTACCTCCAAAGAGGTGGTTCCACGATAATAGTTCAAGGTAAGGGATACTAGGGCATCAAAGCTTCCCCCTTCCGCAAAATCGGTAGCTAAATGCCCCTGACCAAACGCGATCCCTGAGATGGATGGACCGCCGCTGGCATGTTTTATATGAAGTTTAAGATGAGAGGAGTCGCTGCCTACAGCTTTTGTTTTTCCTGCATCAATGAGGTCTTTCAGTAAGAAAACAGGCGTAGGGTTTTCTGGGCCATGAGGCTCTAATTGAACCATTATTTTATGAAACCGATCATTGAATTGAGAAATATGAGCCTGGGCATCATACAGAATCTCGGGGACTAACTGCTTTGGTTTCAAGTGTGCTTTACAATAATTCTCAAAAGCTTTTTTAAATTGAGGGAGCTGGCTTTCATGCATGGTCATTCCTGCAGCATATTTATGGCCTCCAAATTGAATCAAATGCTGCTCACAGGCACTCAGTGCTTCATAAAGATCAAAGTCTGTAACACTCCGTGCGCTTCCTGCTAGTTGATCACCACTTTTGGTAAGAATGATGGTTGGTCGGTAGTGGTGCTCCACTATTTTACTCGCGACAATACCTACAACCCCCTTGTGCCAATGAGGATCATAGAGCACATTTGAGTAGGGGTATAGCTCCGTATCTAACTGTTCTTTCGCCTGCTCAAATATTTCTCCCTGTGCAGCTCTACGGTCGGTGTTAAAAACATGAATAGCCGCCGCTAATTCCTGTTGCTCTTCTTTTTCCTTAGATCGTAAAAGTTCTACTGCTCGAAGGCCACTTTCCATTCTTCCTGCTGCATTAATTCGAGGACCTAGCGTGAAGCTGAGGTCTCGGAAGCTCAGTGTCTCAGGAGTCTTTCCTGCGCTTTCAATTAACGCGAGAAGTCCAGGCCTGCACGCTCCTGTAACTAGTAGTTGCATTCCATGGGAGGCCATAATACGGTTCTCTCCACTGATCTGTACGATATCTGCCGCAATGGAGATGGCACATAAATCAAGCAGTGGGTATAGGTGATTTTCTAATGGCAGACCCCAGCGATCACAGAGTCCCTGACACAACTTAAATCCAACTCCACAGCCTGAGAGCTCTTTATATGGATAGAGACAATCCAACCTTTTTGGATTAAGAATTGCTTTTGCTTTGGGTAGTTCATCGCCTGGCCTATGGTGGTCACAAACGATAATATCAATACCTAAGGTATTCGCATGGTTGATTTGGTCAAAAGCTTTAATACCGCAGTCTAGTGCAATGATCAGTGTAATGCCTAATTCAGCTGCAGTATTAATGCCGTCAAATGAAAGTCCATATCCTTCCTTATACCGATCAGGTATGTAGGCTTCTATGGGGAATTTACCGTCTAAGAACTCTGATACGAGTGCAACAGAGGTAGTGCCGTCTACATCATAATCTCCATAGACCATTACATGTTCTTGAGCGATGCGAGCCTTTTCTATACGTTCAACGGCCACATCCATATCCTTCATCCTGTAAGGATCATGTAAGTGGGCAATCGTTGGTCGAAAAAATTCTTTAGCACCTGAATAGTCTTTCACGCCACGTGAAGCTAAGAGATGGGACAGAAGGGGGTCTTTTGTAACCTGTGCAGTAAGTGCTTGGGTAATTCCGGCATTAGGTACAGGTAAGGACCGCCAGCGCATCAGGAGTCTTTTTTTATTAATGAAGTTTGGTAATCAATACTATATTTATGTACCAGAGAAAAGAGTTCATGAATAAATGCTGGAGACATTCCTTTTCCTTCTGCTAAAGAGGTTTGTTCTTGCACAAGCTTCAGCCAACGTTCCATTTGAAAGATACTTAGGCCTTCACGCTCTTTGATGGATGCGATGTCTTTTACCCGATCAAATCGTTTCTTTAAAATATCCACCATTTCGTGGTCTAAGACATCTAAAGCTTTGCGGAGTTCTGCCAATTCAGGATGGGACTCCAGCGGAATGTTGGTGCGAATTTTGAGATGCGTAATGATCTCGCTTAATCGTTTTGGTGTGATTTGCTGCTGGGCATCGCTGAGTGCGCAATCTGGATCGCGATGACTCTCAATCATCAATCCTTCCATCCTAAGATCCATAGCTACCTGACTCACTTCTTCGACGAGGCTGCGCTTTCCGGCTATGTGACTAGGATCGCATATTATTTTTATGTCTGGCATGAGCGCGCGTAGGTCAAAACTGTGCTGCCACCCTGGCACATTTCGATACAAGCTTTTCGCCGTTGAAAAGAATCCACGGTGTACGGCAGCAATCCGCTCAACACCTGCTTTTTGAAAACGTTCAATAGCTCCTGCCCATAGGCCAATCTCTGCATGAATAGGATTCTTCACTAATACAGGGATGTTAACCCCCCGCATGGCCTCAGCAATTTCTTGCACATAAAATGGATTCACAGTGGTACGTGCACCTATCCACAAAACATCAGCCCCTTCCTTTAGCGCCAATTCTACATGTTCCGCGTTTGCTACCTCAACGGTAACTGGCGTTTGAATGGCTTTTCCAGCTTCGATGAGCCAGCGCATTGCCTCTGCACCAATCCCTTCAAAACTCCCTGGTTTTGTACGCGGCTTCCATACTCCTCCTCGCAATAGGCTGATGGGAGTTGCTGCTTTTAACTCCTGAGCAGTCTGTAATATCTGTTCAGGACTTTCCACACTACATGGTCCTGCAATAAGTAGAGGACTTCCGCCAGGATGATCAAACCAGTCGTAGATGTTCTGGGTATTTATTTCTGTCATGTCGTTATAACAAGTAAGGCCTGTTATTGTTGGCGTTATTTTCCTGCAATACAGAGTACTATTTCACCCTTTAATCCGCCGCGTTCCTGAACCATGGCATGCACCTCACTGGCGGTGCCGCGCAAGGTCTCTTCGAATTTTTTGGAAATCTCTCTACTGATCGATACGGGCCGGTCTGGCCCACAGATATCTGCGACCTGGCCTAAAGTTTTGATGATTTTGTGCGGACTTTCGTAGAGAATTACAGTTTTTACACTGTCAGCGATTTGCTGTAGCTTGGTTTGTCGTCCTTTTTTTGGTGGTAAGAAACCTTCAAAATAAAAGGTGTCACAGGGAAGACCACTATTGACCAGTGCGGGTACAAAAGCTGTGGCTCCCGGCAAGGTGATGACCTCTATGCCTGAATTTACGGCTTCGCGTATCAGTAAAAATCCAGGATCACTAATCCCTGGCGTACCTGCGTCACTCACTAAGGCGATGACCACACCACTTTTTAATTGGCCTATAAAACGTCCGAGCACTTTATGTTCGTTGTGCATGTGGAAGGACTGCTTTGGCGTACTGATTTCGTAATGCGAGGTCAGTTTACCTGTGGTCCGTGTGTCCTCTGCTAATATTAAATCAGCCTCTTTCATCACTCTGATGGCTCTGAAGGTCATGTCTTCTAAATTTCCTACTGGTGTAGGTACGACGTAAAGGATTCCAGACATTAGCTAAAGCGTTGTTCTACGGCGCTCATAAATCGCGCTGCTGTTTCTTCTTGCTTATCCCAATTGTAGTCCGGGGCCACGTGCGTATGGAGAAAGTCTTGTGCTTCCTCGAGTCTATTTAGTGTATTGAGTTGGCTAACGACCCTGTTGAAATCTTCTGTGGATCCATCAAATAGATGCTTCACATAGCCTATGCGGTCGTTCAGTCCAAACTTTAAAACTGTTTGGGCGAAAGAATCATTTAGTGATTTCTTCTCTTCACTCTTTTGGGCCCGTTCGGCAACGCTTTCTGTGGTTACCTGTGGTGCTTGTTCAGCATCAAGCTCTGCAGGGTCTTCGAACAGTGGCATTACGACCTTCACGGACTCCAATGTTTGTTCGGATGGCAGTACTTCCATAACAGGTGATAAAGTCTCTGACAAGTCTGGTTCATTGATTGCCACAAGTGAAGGAGTTACTTCAGCGTGTTCTACGGAACTACTAAGTTCAGAAATACGTTCCTTAAGCTGTACTTCGAGATCATTTTGAGCTGCTTTAAATTGATCTTGTATCAGCTCTTGGGCAGACAAAAGCGCAAATTTTTTGTACAGTTCTAATGTTGCTTGAGCAGCGTCATTACTGCTTTTATCCTTAACGTTAAGGGCTAACGCAGCCAATTCCTGTTCTATTTCTTTTCTCTTACTCATAAGCCTTTCGCTCTGCTTCTTATTTATCTACCTTTAACTCTTTCAAAGTAGCACTAAAGTCACCTCATGTTTCAAAGCGGAGTAGAATTTAACCAACAATTAGGAGGCTGGATAGAAGTAGTCTGTGGTCCCATGTTCAGTGGAAAAACAGAAGAACTCATTCGCCGAATGCGCCGTGCTCAAATTGCCGGTCAAAAAATAGAGATTTTCAAACCATCTTCTGACATCCGTTATGATGACAAAGAAGTGGTAAGTCACGACAAAAACTCAATTCCTTCCACCCCGATCGAAAGCTCGTCTAACATTCTTTTGCTGGCTGATGATGTTCAAGTTGTCGGAATAGATGAGGCCCAGTTTTTTGACGAAGGCATCATTGAAGTTGCTAATACACTAGCTAATCAAGGAAAGCGTGTCGTTGTAGCAGGGTTGGATTTGGATTTTATGGGCCGCCCTTTTGGTCCCATGCCGCACCTGCTGGCCACGGCAGAGTATGTGACGAAGCTCCATGCTATCTGTCGTCGTACAGGTGGACCAGCGCACTACAGTTTTAGAAAAGTAGCTGGTGACCAGACTTTTATGCTTGGTGAAACTCAGGAATATGAGCCAGTCTCTAGGCTGGTATACAATCAATTAAACGCTAAAAAGGTTGGGGATCACCGCGAGTAACATAGCGACTCCTTCTGGCGCCGATATTATAGGCCCGGCCGAAGCCTCTTTCGAGCGCTTTGCTTTTGATTCACGCCGTATACACAGTGGCAGTCCTTCCTGTTTTATAGCTATACAAACTAAGTCTGCAGACGGACATCGTTATATTGCCCAAGCGATCGAAAAGGGAGCTTCAGTGGTGATTTGCAGAGACCCTGATGAATACGTATTAACCCATCCAAACACGGCTTTTGTTGTTCACGATCACCCCTTAGAAGTACTCCGAAATTGGGCAGCACTGAAAAGAGCTGCTCTTGATGGACCAGTGCTTGCTATAACGGGTAGTAATGGAAAAACTGTAGTCAAAGAATGGATGTATCAGCTGCTAGGTAACGCCAACAATGTTCACCGCACGCCGGGCAGCTTCAATAGTGAAATCGGAGTACCATTGACGCTAAGTAGCTTAAAAACAGGTCATAGTTCTGCTATTGTTGAGGTAGGTATAGATCGGCCTGGAGTCATGGTCAGACATGAAGACTTGGCTCATCCAAAGTTTGGGGTATTCACGAATTTAGGTGATGCACATAACGAGCACTTTGACCAGGACGATCAGAAGTTTGAAGAAAAGTGGCAGCTTTTTGCTCGTTGCGAGCGAGTTGCCATGTCGAAAGGCTGGTACGATAAGGCTAAGACAATGGGTTTAACTGTCCCAAACCCGCTGTTGTGGGGGACTGGTGAAGCATTAGACCCATCTGATTTTCCAGAGCTTCCTTTTTCTGGAGGTCATCATTTAGAAAATGCCATGAATGCCGTTGCGGGTGCCATATTACTTGGAGCTACTGTTGACGAAATTCGCAGTAGAATATCTACACTTGAGCCTATAGAGATGCGTATGCAAATGCGAAGTGCTCGGGGAGGAGGGTATTTGCTCGAGGACACTTATAGCTCAGACTTAGAAAGTCTTCGTTGGGCTTTAGAAGAATTAAATGCCAGTGCACCCACGAAAAAGAAATGGGCGGTACTTAGCCATTTATCTACACCTGAAACAACGCATCAGGCTAAATCTCTTGTGGATACTTTTGGTTTGGATAGAATTTGGTGGATCTCCAAGCCAAGCGACTTATCAGATTTAGTTCAAGAATTTTCAGCAATAGATCTTTCCCAAACAACCTTGTTAATTAAGGGACAGCGTCGGTTCAAACTAGAATCTTTTGCGGCAACCTTGCGCAAACAATACCACAGTACTTGGGCAGAAATTAATCTTGGAGCTATGCGTCGTAATCTCCAAAAATTTAAGGCCATAATTCAGCCTCAAACGAAAGTCATGGCCATGGTTAAGGCTTCTAGCTATGGTGCTGGAACATTGGAGGTTGCTCGCTTCCTTCAAGACCTTCATGTTGACTATCTGGGTGTGGCATTTGCTCAAGAAGCCCTTTCCCTCAGAGCGCAAGGTGTGGATATGCCTATTTTAGTCTTAAATGTGGAACCTGAGCAGGTTACGATGTTGGCCCAGTCAGCTTGTGAAGTAGAACTGTTTTCAAGACATCAACTGCTTGATTGGTTATCAGTGACAAGAACACAAACTCTGAGCGTGCATTTAAAAGTAAATACCGGAATGAACAGATTGGGCTTTGCACCAGAGGAAATACCGGAATTACTTGAAGAATTAAAAGGCATCTCGAGTGTTGAGGTGACCGGAGTATTTACTCATCTTGCAGCGGCTAATCTGCCTGCTGAGGATGATTTTACGATAGGTCAATTAGACCAATTTTCAAACGTAGTAAAACAAGTCAAGGCAATTTATCCAGCGGCATGCGCTCACGCATTAAATACCCATGGTATCCATAGATTCCCTTCTGGCCAACACAATATGGTACGTTTAGGACTAGGGCTTTATGGCGTGGGAGCTTACGGTGGTGTCTCTGCGCTAGAAGAGGTCCTTAGTTGGAAGTGTAAAATTTCACAAATTGGTTCCTTAAGCCCAGGCGATTCTCTGGGATATTCTCGCAGTTTTATAGCAGAATCGGTCACACATTATGCAACCTTGCCAGTAGGATATGCTGATGGCCTTTCACGATCATTGTCTAAAGGTCGAGGAGCAGTTTATATCCGAGGAGTACGCTGTGAAATTCTAGGGAATGTTTGCATGGATATGTGCATGGTAAACATCACAGGATTAAAAGTTAAAGAAGGGGAGGAAGTAGAGTTGTTGGGCTCACATCAATCCGCTGATGCAATGGCTAAAGACGCAGGAACCATTTCTTATGAAGTCATGACCGGTATTGGATCTAGAGTCCCTCGTTTGTACCTGAAAGATTAGCTCTAACACGACTGCCCACAGCAGTAAGCGCAACGAGAAAGGTAATTATAAGCGCCCCGGCTTGCTTATCAAGTAAGCTCTCCGTCATTCCTGAAAAAACAATGGTTATCCAAGCATAGCGTATGGCGCCGTGAGAATACCACAATCCCCATCCAAGGAGTAATATCAATAGCAATACAGCGATTAATCCACCTTCCGCCCAACTTTGAAGATAGATATTGTGAAAATCGTATTTGAATTCATGTAAAAAGTAGGGTTGTTTGCCGCGATAAAAAGTAGCCTTACATGTCTTAAGTTTTTCGTGTAAGTATTCTTCACCCGCTCCGTTTCCTACTCCAATCCAAGGACTAATTTGCACTACTTGAAGACCATATTTCCATAGAAAAACGCGATGGTTGGTTTGTTTTCCGTTGACTCTTCCGTCAATCGACCTAAGTTCGTTTCGTAAGTCAATCAATCTTCCACGTGGACCAGGCAGTACAGCCACCAAACTCCCCATTAGGATCACTAAAGCCGCGGCTGTACTGATAAGTAGCCTTCGACGCTCTTTATTACGCCATGCTAATTCAGTAAAACGCAATACGATTAAAACAGGAACCACCATGAGGTGAATTCGAGCACTTAAGACAATGACTCCAAAAAGCAGCCATAGTACCGCAACCGCTCTAAGTGTAGATAACTTAAAGGTTTTACGCCAGATTTTACGCTCTAGTATGAGTGCCGCTATAATGAGGTAAAGACTTTGAAAATGTAAACCTAACCTTCCACCTAGATCGAAGGATTTGTAATTCACCCATCCGTAAGAAGTAACACTGTCTATAAATATGTAGGTCCAAGCTATGAGTGTAGCCCAAGCAAAAGTCTCTGCCCAGCGTCTCATCCATGTTGCTCCATCTTCAGTTTTGAACAGGGATAATAATATGCCAGTCACGGCGATGGGTAAGACCATAACGACATCTGCCAAGCCAGCCGATTGATAGTCACTCCAAAACACAGATAAAAGTTGCCATACCAAGAACGCAGTAAAAAACAATGCTTGCCTAGGCTTAGTAGACCACCGGCGCACATAGATCACAGCCACTACCAATAAGATGAGGCCATAAACAGGACTTAGTAACTCGAAAGCAAACGGTAGCAAAATAGCGGCCGATGCACCTGTATAATGAAGAAGAATAGTGTTGCGCTGCATGCTTTACTTAACGCTCAACAAGGCGGACATAGTACCTGGATTCAGGAGTATTTTGGCAGCATCTGTTACAACAGCATCTTTATACATCCCGCGCTCCAATGCACCTTTAGAAGAAAAGGTTTTTTGGACGAGGTAATCGGCTAAATATTCAGAAATTTCTACACGTTGGTCCTCTAGTACTTGACCCTTGCGCTCTTTGACCAGTTTTAGCAATTCCTCTAAATCCTGAGGCTCTATATAATCCATTAAAGAAGCATCGTCAGAAAGACTTGTCAACTTTATCTCACTAAGACTCTCATAGTCAAAATCAGCTGTTTCTAGAAAATCTGTAAAGTTCTTCCAAAGTAAATCATCTACCATGAAATCCACAGCGTTTGCGTCCGCATCAATTGCACCGATAACCTGACCAGCAAACTTGAGGTCCAGCCCTTTAGACGACATTGCCATAACAAACTCAGGGTAATAGTCACTTTGTAGCGTAGAATCAGGATAAACACCGTCGCCATCCACTACATTTCGGCCATTTAAGGTGCTAAAAGAGTGTTGTTTTGATTTTTTAGTACGCTTACCGTTTACGTCTCTATCATAGTTCACTTTCTGAATACAACGTCCCGAAGGAGTGTAGTATTTAGCAACTGTAATTTTCATTTGAGCTCCGAAGGGTAGAGGTCTGATTTGTTGAACAAGTCCTTTGCCAAAACTTTTTTCACCCAGAATTACACCGCGGTCCAAGTCTTGTAAAGCTCCTGCAACAATTTCACTTGCCGAAGCGCTACTGCCGTCCACTAGAACAGCCAGGGGAAGATCAGCCATGAGTGTTTTCGCAGCCTTTCTGTACACGTCTTGGATTTCTCCGCCACGACCTCTAGTACTAACGATCGTATCCTTAGTGTCTGAGAAGTAGCTCACAATCTTTACGGCCTCCATCAGAAGTCCTCCTCCATTGCCGCGAAGGTCTAAAATCAGTCCTTTTGGAGATTCTTTTTTTAATTCTTGTATGGCTTGTTTGACCTGAAATGCAGCTTTGTCTGTGAAGCTTTCAAGATAAATATATCCAATTCCGTCTTCACGCATGCCGTAAAATGGTACGGCGTCTTGCTGAATTTTCGCTCTTTTAAATAGTAATGTTTGTGAACCTTGTTTGAATCGTTCAATGACCATACTGACCTCTGTGCCCGGTGTCCCCTTTAGCAAGGCACTCACATCACTTACACTCTTACCTTTAAGTGAGGTGTTGCCCACTTGAATGAGCGCATCGCCAACTCTTAAGCCTGCAAGGCCTGCTGGCCCTTTGTCATTTATATCAGAAACTAAAACCAGACCATCTACTTTTTGAATTACACAGCCTATTCCGCCATATTCGCCAGTTTGCATGAGTCGAACATCTTCTATGCGATCTTCAGGGTAATAAACAGAATAGGGGTCCAATTCTTTCAGCATGCCTTTAACAGCACTGCCTACAGCCATTTCTGGGCTTATCTCGTCGACATAGCTCAGCTGAACCTCCCGCAGTACGGCAGTAAAAACTTCCAGCTGCTTACTAGTTTCAAAGGAATCTCCTGCAGAGGCGCCCATGAATATCCCTGCACTGGTGACTACTAGGGCAAGAGCGATTTTATTCGCTACCCTTTGAATCCAATTCTTTTTTTCGCTGCTCATTATAAACCTCTATTAAATTCAAGTAACCTTTTTCGAGAAACGCATAATCGTTCAAGCGATTTCCTAGATAACGCAACGACCAGATCTCTTGGACACCACTGTCCATAATTTTGTCTTTATGTAAACGATAGAGCTCTCGCATCTGCCGCTTTAATTTATTCCTATCTACGGCATGTTTTAAACCTCGCTTCGGAGCTACGATAGCGACTTGTCTGGATAGTTCCGCTTCGTCAAGCTCCATTTGAACATAGCGCAGGGAGAAAGGAAAGGACTTGACACCTCCTGTGCTTATGTATAAAGCATCAAAGTGTTCCTTCTTAGTGAGTTTGTCTTTTTTCGAAAAAGTGTAGCGCATAAAAAAAGCCCGACCTATCGGTCGGGCCCATAATTTACAAAATTACTTACTTCTTAGCGTCTTTGATATGATCGCTTATTGCTTTAGTCATTGAAGGAGCTTTTTGGGTGGGTGCAGGAATATCAACAACCAGTCCCATAGATTCCGCTTCTTTTTGAGTGCTACTTCCGAAACAGGCTAATCGGGTATTCTTTTGCTTGAATTCGGGGAAATTTTTATACAAAGACTTAATTCCTGAAGGCGAGAAAAACACGAGAATATCGTATGTCACATCCTCTAAATCACTTAAGTCACTAACCACGGTATTGAATAATATGGCTCTTTTATATTCAATCCCTGCTTCTTCTAATGCGTTAGGTATAGAGGGCTTCAGTGTATCTGAAGATGGCATTAAGAACTTCTCATTCTTAAACTTCTTCAAGGTTGGAATAAGCTCTTCTATCGTTAAGTTTCCATGATAGATTTTCCTTTTACGATACACTACATATTTCTGCAGATAGTAGGCAATTGCCTCAGAAATACAGAAATACCTGGTGTCTGCACTGATCAATACCCTCATGTCTTCACACATACGGAAGTAATGATCGACAGCGTTTTTTGACGTTAAAAGTACATTGCGGTACTCGCGAATTTGGATTTTATCCTTTCGAAAATCAGACGCTGTCACTCCTTCAACGTGTATAAAAGAACGGAAATCAACCTGAACTTTATGCTTGCTTGCTAAAGTGAAAAACGGGTGCGAATCTGTAGTCGGCTCTGGTTGTGAAACCAAAATAGACTTCACTTTTGAGATGTTTTCTGCCATGTTGTTGCTTAATTGACGACTAGATAGATCGGTATTAGTTCGAGGATGCAAAGGTACAACATTGCATAATACTTAGTTCCAATACCTCTTATATTTTGAAAAGCCGGAATACTGACGGAAAACCAAAGAAATCCTACCAGATGCCCAACCCCTATGATCAAGAGTAAATTTTCGATGTTAGAGAGACCCGTCACGACACAAATTAAAACAACAAATGCAGTAACTAGATAGACATAACTCGAAGCCGCAATGGAAAGCCCCAGTTGATACTTCACCGCAGACCCACGAGTTTTTAATAGGGTTGCGATACCAAACGAGGCCACGATACGATACACAATGATACAGGGTATAAGCAGATAGAGTTCTCGATTAAGGTTGGGTAGCTCAAGCATACTTAGACTAAGACCTCCAAAGACGGTACAACCTAATAACATTAAAAAGTTGACAGAAAAATCACTCCGAATTTCAAACAGGGTGTTAAATTCCGTTTTTATCCAATGCTTGAAGAATGCAGGAGATAACGCCCTAAAAGCGCCAAGCATTCCGAAAAGTATTACGAGTATCCACTTTGCTCCCATTACGGAGTAAAGTTAGTTTAAAACAACGTGCTTATAGCGAATAGATCCATCCTCAAACAAAGCATGCAGGATATAATTACCCCGAGCTAATTGACTTACATCTATTTCAATATGATCCGTGCTGTTTGAGTGGAACGCATCAAGCCCAAGGAATTTGCCCATGGTGTTGTATAAGCGGATTTCTGTCAACCCAATGGAGCTTGCCTTAATGAAATCATGCGCCGGATTTGGACCTATGTCAAGTGCATTTAGGGTACTTTCTTCGACATTAAAAACTAAATTCTTATAAAAAGTTTTTTGCGTTGTTATCACATAATCTCCGGATGTACTTCCATCACCATTTGTGAAGTTAACTGCTGCATAAACAGTTAAACTATCGGGATAACTAGCTTCTTGAACATTAAAACTCCAATTGATAGAGTCGTTACTTACGGACGTACTTGAACTATCGTGAGTGACATAATCACCTGAAAGCTGACTTCCTGTAGCTACACTGATTGGTGTGTACGTATTTCCATTTTCATCTTCTACACTCGCCATAAAACCTACTTTACTCGACGCACCTCCAGTGTTCACTCCAATCGATATAGTGAGGTTGTCACCGTCCAAAACGGAGTCTTGTGAGAAGCTAATATCTACAAACTCTGCTCCACTTGGACTCCCACCTCCGTGACAATAGCCACTTGAACAGGTCTGCCCGCTTGAAGCTGGAGATCCACTTTTGCCTGCAGGTGAACCCCCGCTATTTGTGTAGGAATAGGTGGTGGCGCCAAAAAAGGCCAATAACAAAATATATTTCTTCATCATAACGAGGGCGTTATTAAACGTTTATAACGAATGTCCATTTAATTTGTAACAATTTTACCTCTTTTGTGTTTAATTTTACAAACGATTAGTAAATTTTCAAATCACAGAAATAAATAATATGGACTCATTTCAACATCCCGATTACTACCAACTGGATGACCTTCTGTCAGAAGAACACAAGATGATTCGTGAAGCCACGAGGGAGTGGGTAAAACGGAGTGTTAGCCCAATTATAGAGGACTTTGCGCAGCGTGCTGCTTTTCCGGAGCACTTGGTAAAGGAAATGGGTGATATTGGCCTCTTTGGACCTTATATCCCCACTGAATATGGCGGAGCAGGACTAGACCAGATCAGCTATGGTCTGATGATGCAAGAGGCGGAGAGAGGCGACTCTGGAATTCGCTCTACCTGTTCTGTTCAGAGTTCGCTCGTGATGTTCCCGATTTTCGCATATGGTTCTGAAGAGCAAAAGAGAAAATTTCTTCCCAAGCTTGCGTCTGGTGAGTTTTTAGGTTCTTTTGGGCTTACCGAGCCAAACCATGGTTCTAATCCAAGTGGAATGACGACTAATTTCAAGGATATGGGTGACCACTATCTGCTGAATGGTGCAAAAATGTGGATATCAAATTCACCCTATTGTCACGTGGCTGTTGTTTGGGCGAAAAATGAAGAAGGTCGTATCCACGGTATTATAGTCGAAAGAGGTATGGAAGGCTTCACTACTCCAGAAACGCATAATAAGTGGTCCTTGAGGGCATCTTCTACAGGAGAATTGGTTTTTGATAATGTCAAAGTACCTAAAGAAAACTTGCTCCCTGGCCGAAGCGGCCTAGGTGCTCCGTTGTCCTGTTTAGACAGTGCGAGATATGGCATTGCATGGGGGGCCATAGGCGCTGCAATGGACTGTTACGATACTGCGCTCCGTTATTCTAAGGAACGCATTCAATTTGGACGACCTATTGCTGGATTTCAGTTACAGCAAAAGAAATTGGCTGAAATGATAACAGAAATCACAAAAGCCCAGCTGCTTACATGGCGTTTAGGCCAACTTAAAAACGAGGGAAAAGCTACATCTGCTCAGATCTCAATGGCGAAAAGAAACAACGTTGAGATTGCATTAAATATCGCTAGAGAAGCGAGGCAAATGTTAGGTGGAATGGGTATTACAGGAGAATTCTCTATTATGCGACACATGATGAACTTAGAATCAGTAGTTACTTATGAGGGTACCCATGATATTCATCTTCTTATCACAGGTCTGGATATAACAGGTGAAAACGCCTTCACATAAACAAGGGTTTAACAATGAACAGAAGGCATCTCTTAGAATAAAGAGGTGCCTTTTTTAGTTGGTAATTTGAATGATATTGACCCCATCAAAAGAGCAGTTAAATTCTTTTACAGGCAATGTGTAGCTGGTATCCACGCTTTGCCCATCAAGAATCTGGTACTGATGTGCATCACATCCACAGGTGAAATAAAGATCGCCATTTGAGCTTAACAGTTCTCCACATCCGTCTGTCCAATGCACAGGACACGCTACTTCGTAGGCAGCAAAATCGTAAAACTCTTGGTCAAAATACCGTCTGTAAATTAAAATTCCATTATGACCAGCGTTCGCTAGGAATAGCTGTCCCCCTACAACGGTCAGGTTGAAGCTAGACGGATCACTTAGATAGACCGTTTCACTCACAAAAGGCTCCGGAATATCATATTGAACAGTTGTTGTGTTACAAGAAATCAGCACTGCGGACATGACCACGAGTAAGGATAATGCTTTAGTAATCAGATTAAAACCTTGTTTCATAATGTAATACAAACATACATTTCATTTCGTTGTTGATACTTGGCTCGTACTTATTATATTTACGAACTTATAACTCAAATATAAAGCCAGTTTTCATGGTTAAAAGAATACTCACGCTTTTTATGGCACTGTCAGTGGCATTTAGCTACGCTCAGTCTAGACCGGGCTCTGTGAAAGGAACCGTAAAGGATAAACGCACTGGAGAAGTTATTCCTTTTGCGACAGTAATTGTTAAAGACAAAGACGTCGTACTTTTTACAGGAACTACTGATTTTGACGGTAAGTTTAATATCAGTCCAGTAAACGCAGGTAACTACAACCTTACTTGTATGTTCATTGGATATGCAGATTTCAATTTAAACGGAGTCACCGTGTTTTCTGGGAAGCCCAAAGTAGTCAACTTTGACATGACCATCGAATCTACGATGATTACAGAAGTCACTGTTACCGCTCAAGAGAACTTGATTGAAACGGGTAAAACTTCAGATATAGTAAGTGCAGAGGAAATCAAAAACCTCCCTTATCGAAATTTGAGTCAAATCGTAGGAACCACTGCTGGTGTTTTTCAGCAGGATGGAAGTGGCTCGTTTAACGTTCGCGGTGCTCGTTCATCAACAAATGTTGTTTTTATTGACGGTGTTAAAGTTCGTGGTGACGTCAACCTTCCTCGCGATGCTATTTTACAGACAGAGGTGATCACTGGGGGGTTACCAGCGCAGTATGGTGATGTTACCGGGGGTGTGATTTCAACGACAACCAAAGGACCTGCACCGTATTACTTTGGCTCTACGGAGGTTTTGAGTAGCTCGATGTTTGACCAGTATCATTACAACTTAGGTGCATTAACTCTTGGTGGCCCACTTGTGAAGAATAAAAAAGGGAAAGCCATTGTAGGATTCCTGTTGGCTTCAGAATTTCAGTATAACAAGGACGGTTCTCCTCGTTCACTACTCACTTATAAGGTCAACGACGACAAACTAGCTCAACTGCAAGCAAACCCTTTAGTCCCAGCTTCATCTGGGTTTGGTGTCTTGAATGCAGCTGATTTTTTGACACAAGACGACTTGGTCACCCAGAACTACCGAGAAAATGTAGCACGCACAGCTGTTAGACTCTCGGGTAACTTGAGGTTTGTTACTTCAGAGAAAACCACGCTAACCTTTGGTGGACGCTACAATTTGAATCAGGGTCGTAATGGAAGTCGTTTTAATGAACTCATGAATTACTCCAATAATTCAGAATCTTTCTCTGAGGATTGGTCGACCTACGTGAGATTTCAGCAACGTTTTGGTAACTCAAGCGATACAGCGAGCTCGCTTATTCGCAATGCGTTTTATACCATTCAGCTCGATTTCACACGAAACAGAAATATCACACGTGATGCAGTTCACAAAGAAAACTTTTTCGATTACGGACATGTAGGTACTTTCAAAACCAATTATACGCCACTATACACTCAAGGCTCTGATACTATTACCGATCCGAATGACCCTAATTACGGTAAGGTGATGAACGGTTATACCCAAGCGGTATGGCAAAGTATAGGTGTAGATTATACGGCATCAGATAAGAACCCAATTTTATCAAACTATACCTCTAGTTTCTTTAATTTCTCTGACGAAAATTTGATTTTCAACAAACCATCTTCACTGGAGGATATTCGTGCTGGTGGTGGGTTACTGAATGGTGACCAGCCTTCTTCTGTGTATGGACTTTGGGGTAACGTGGGTACAAATCAAGCGAGTTATGGAAAGTCATTAAATGACCAATTCCGGATTACAGCTTCTTCCACTTTTGATATTCAGGACCATTCATTAATTGTAGGTGTTGAGTATGAGCAGCGTTTTGACCGTTCATGGGGCCTTGGAGCCACAGGAATTTGGACCTTAATGCGCTTATTGCAAAATGATGCGATTAGAGAATTGGATTTGAACAATCCAATCGCTTCTTACGATAACAACGGCGTCTTCCAAGACACACTGTCTTATCCTAGATTGTTCGATGCAGATAAGCCAAGAACTTTCGATCGTAACCTTAGGGAAAAACTTGGAATGGATCCAAACGGGACAGACTGGTTGGAAATAGACAGTTATGATCCGGATACATATTCGCTCGACATGTTCTCCGCTAACGAACTTCTAAATATAGGTTCAGGTGCCTATGTTGGGTATTATGGCTTTGATTATACCGGAGCACGACAAACGACTAGGCCGTCTTTAAATGACTTCTTCGCAACAGATGCCCAAGGTAATAGCTCGAGATTGATTGGTGCTTTTGAGCCCATTTACATGGCGGGTTACATCCAAGACCAATTTACTTTTGAAGACTTGTTCTTTAACATCGGCGTACGTGTGGATCGTTTTGATGCCAACCAGTCGGTTTTAGCGGATCCTTTCGTTCTATACCCTACCTATACAGTGGGTGATTTAGCGGCAACGACGCTTTCTGGTTATGCTATCCCTGAGGGAATGAGTAATGATGCAGTAATCTATGTGGATGACCAAGAAAACCCTTCCTCAATTGTTGGATATAGAGATGGGTTTACATGGTATACTGCAGACGGCGATGTAGAGGCGAACCCCAAGAATATCGCGGATTTAAGTGGAGGAATTAAGCCATTTCTTAAGGAACCTGGTATTGATCAACAAAAACTATCCGTTACAGCAAATGAGAGCTTTAATGATTACGCTCCTCAAGTGACTGTTTCTCCTCGCGTCTCTTTTCAGTTCCCTATTTCGGATGAGGCAGAATTCTTTGCTCACTACGATATTTTGGTTCAGCGCCCTGATCCGGGACTTAACAGATTCAACCCGATCACTTACTTGCAACTGGAGAATGGTCAAAACGGTAATTTCTTAGCAAACCCGGATTTAAAACCACAACGTACCACCGATTACGAAATCGGTTTCCGTCAAAAATTAAATGATAACTCAGCATTGAAACTTAGTGCCTTCTATCGTGAGATGCGTGATATGATGCAAACCTTAAGCTTTACAGAGGCTTATCCTATTACCTATATCGCTTATGGGAACTTAGATTTCGGTACGGTTAAAGGATACACAGTTGCGTATGATTTACGTAGAACTGGAAACGTTAGAATTAATGCTAACTACACGTTACAGTTTGCGGATGGTACTGGATCTGGTGCAAATTCCGGAGCAAATATTGCACGTTCAGGCCAGCCTAACTTACGTTATATCCTTCCATTGAGTTATGATTCTCGACACCAAGTGGTAATGAATATGGATTACCGTTACGGAGGAGGACCTGCTTACAACGGACCTGTTTGGTTTGGCCAGAGGGTTCTTGAGAATTCAGGAGTAAACATTGTCCTTAATGGTAATTCAGGTACACCTTATACACGTCGTTCAATTGCCTATGGACTGACGGGTACTCAAACACCAATTACCGGGAATATTAATGGTTCAAGACTGCCATGGAGCTTCCGTGTGGATGCTACAGCTAACAAAGTTTGGAACTTTAAGGAAGGCGCCTTCAGTAATGTTGAACTGTATGTTCAAATATTGAATGCATTTAACACTCAAAATATCCTGGGTGCGTATTCTTACACAGGATCACCAGACGATGATGGATACTTGAGTTCACCACAAGGTCAAAACGCAATCCAATTTCAAACTAACGCACAATCATTCGCAGACTTGTACAACATTAGCTTAGCAAATCCAGGTTTGTACAGCTTACCACGTCGCGTTAGGTTAGGTGTTCGTTTAGGTTTATAATTAAGAAGCATTCGAAAAAAAGCATATGAAAAGAGTATATCTCCTTTTACTATCTACAGCTTTAGCACTGCCATTATCTGCACGTGAAGTGCAGTCGGCGGGAAAAACTAATGGCTCAGCATCTTCTTCAGGTTCAATGAAAACTGTCGAGGAGCTTTGTCAACCATCTAAAGCGCAGAGTGATTTAAGTATTAATAACGTTCGTGCTACTATTTTAGGTGGCGGTGACATGTGGTGGGATTTGAATACTGCCCGTTATGAGGTACCAAAGGGTTCCAATAAACACTCTATGTTCGCAGGTTCGCTATGGCTTGGTGGGGTAGATGAGGGAAACCAATTAAAATTGGCTGCCATGACGTATCGTCAAGCCGGTAATGATTATTGGCCAGGACCTTTAACCACTGATGGTACTGCTTCCACCAATAAGGAAATTTGTGATAAGTATGATACGCATTGGATCATATACCGCGAGGAAGTTGATATTCACAAGGGTTGGTTAGAATGTTTGGCAGATCCAAACTGTAATGATGTGGAACTTTTCCCAGGATACGAAAGCCAAATCCCACAGAGCATCAAAGAATGGCCAGGAAATGGTGTGGATGGTGAACTTCCTTACCAATTGGCCCCTTTTATTGATCGCGATGGGGATGGTTATTATGACTACTTGGTAGATTATCCTGCGTATGATATTGACAAGGAATTTGATTGTCGTGATAAAGAGACGGATGTTCTTTATGGTGATCAAACAATCTGGTGGGTTTATAATGACCGTGGAAACGTTCATACAGAATCTCAGGCAGGCGCATTAGGTTTCGAAATCCGTGCTCAGGCATTTGCGTTCTCTACGAATGATGAGGTGAACAACATGACGTTCAATAATTACCGCATTATTAATCGTTCCACCTTCCGTTTAACAAACACGTACTTCTCTACATGGTTTGATCCAGATTTAGGGAATTATACTGATGATATCATAGGTTGTGATATTGCGCGTGGTTTAGGATATTGTTACAATTCAGATACCGAGGATGAAGGTCCATTGGGATATGGTTTGAATCCTCCAGCAGTTGGTTTTGATTTCTTCCAAGGACCTTTTGCAGATTACTTCGACGGTTTAGATAATGACCGCGACGGATGTGTGGATGGCGTGAAAGATCCGGAAACTGGTCTTTGTGTTGCTGAGGATCCTGCTACGGGAGTGAACGAGCGTATTATCATGAGTCAGTTTATGTATTACAATAACACGGCATCTCCTATTTCAGGTAATCCAGATAATGCTACTCATTTCTATAATTACATGCGTGCTTTATGGAAAAATGGCTCAGAATTAATTATTGAAACGCCTTCAGGTCCTGGTGATCAGGGTAATGGTGATGGTTTCGTTGCATCAGGTACAGGAACTCCTACTCGCTTTGCATACCCAGGTATGTCGTATGATACTACGGGTGCATATCCGCCATATACGCCGGTAGACTGGTGGGAATCTCCTGCCAACCAGCAAGATAAGCGTGGTCTGCATAGTGCCGGACCATTCTCTTTAGCTCCTGGTGCATTGAACTTTGTTACCACTGGTGTGGTTTGGGAACGTGACCTCATTAATAATGACTTATTCGCATCAGTTGAGAAAGTAATTATTGCGGATGACAAGGCTCAAAAGCTGTTTGATAACTGTTTCCAGGTTCTTAATGGTCCTGATGCTCCAGATGTAAACATGCAGGAACTCAATCGTCAGATTATTTTGAAGTTGACCTATGGTCCTGGAAGTAATAACGAAGGATTCTCCTACAGTGAACGCGATCCACTAATTACAGTTAGTGCAGACGATCGCGATTCCATTTTAAATGTGAACCCAAACTACTTTGATTATAAGTTTGAAGGTTTCCAAATTTATCAGTTGTCTAACAAGGATGTTAGTATTGCCGATATTTATGATCCAACACAAAGCAGAATGGTTGCACAGTGTGATATTAAGAATGGTTTAACGCAACTGATTAATTGGGAAGTTGATCCAGATTTAAATGCGCTGGTTCCTCAAGACATGACATTGACTTCAAATAACGAGGGTGTGTTCAGTTCCTTCCTTATTTCAGAAGATCAATTCGCTATAGGTAATCGTGACTTGATTAATCATAAAGAATATCACTTTACGGTAATTGCCTACGGACAAAACCAGTTTGAAGAGTTTGATCCAACCATTGCTTCTGGTGGTCAAAAAATCCCATTCTTAGCTGGACGTAGAAACATTAAAACATACACGGCGATTCCACATGAGATCGACTCTGAAAAAGGAGGGACTATCCAAGTTGCTCAATATGGTGACGGTCCTGAAATTACTCGTTTAGATGGTATTGGAAACGGTGCTGGTGAGCTAGAGTTGCAACCGGAGGAAGTCGCGAGAATTTTAACTGGTTACTCAACCGGCCAACCCACATATATGGGTGGTCTTGGACCAGTTGCCATAAAGGTGATTGATCCGTTGGAAGTTAAAGATGGACAGTACACACTTTCTTTCGATGAGTCAAATAGTAATGCTAATTGGCAAATTGTAAATGGTGATGGACAGGTCATAGCTGAATCGGATACCACGATTTCTTTTTACAACGAGCAAATCATTCCTGCTCTTGGTTTATCGGTTGCCATACAGCAGCCAGAAGCACCAGGTGGAGATGATGATGGGACTTATAACAACGGTATCATTACGTCTGAAATCATTTATGATGACCCTTCTAAGGAATGGTGGTCGGGAATCGCTGATGATAAAAGCTACTCTCCGTATAATTGGATTTTGGCAGGAACAAATAATAACCCTACAGAAGAGCCCGCAACATTGTACCCAGATCAAAGTGGGGATTCTAAAGGTTATTTTGAAGATATAGTAGAGGGGACGTGGGGTCCATATATGTATGCTTCAGGTAACAATCGTTTGGTGGTAAATGGCTTTGATAATTATGGAATGGGCCCAGCAGTTACCATCGGGAGAAACTTGAACGATGCCTCAGATTTACATTCAGTGGATATCGTGTTTACTGCCGATAAAAATAACTGGACTCGGGTTCCTGTATTTGAATTGGCTGAAGAACCGGGCTTAAGTGAGCATGGTGATAAAAAATTGACACAGCGCCAGGATACCTCTTGGACTTTATCGAATGGTGAGTTAAAGCGTGCACCAAACCTAGCTCCTGGATGGTCCTACTTCCCGGGTTACGCCATAGATGTGGAGTCTGGAAAGAGGCTAAACATGGCTTTTGGTGAAAATTCGTGGTTGCCAGGCGAGAATGGAAATGATATGTTGTGGAATCCAACGGATCGTGAATTTTTACCACCAGGGAACAATGTGAATGGTGGTTATGTCTTTGGCGGCCAGCACTACATTTATGTTTTTGCAGATGAAGACCGCATCGGTGGGACTCTTGAGGATCTTGAATACAAAGGTGGTGCAATTGCCGATTGGCCTTTAACAGACATCATGGAGGATTTGGTTAAAACTGGAGGATTGGGAAATATCGCCCGTGCAAATTTCTGGAGAGCTTGTCGTTGGATTGGTATGCCTACTCTACGAAGAGGAATGGAGTTTGATCCGTATACGGAGCTTCCGACAGAAACACGTATCAGGATTCGTATGAATACTCCTTATCAGAAAAGAGAATTGGCCAGTGCTTCGAACGAAGGCAAGCCAGAATTCCTTTTCAATACAAGTAATATCGCCACCAAGACTTATGTAGACTCCGTAGGTAGTTCTAAGCTTGAAACGATACGAGTAGTTCCTAATCCTTATTATGGATTTAGCTCCTATGAAACCTCACAGTTAGATAACATTGTGAAGATCACCAACCTCCCAGAGATTTGTACGATAAGTATTTTCACTCCAAGCGGAACATTAATTCGTCAGTACAGAAAAGACAACAGTATGACTTATCTAGAATGGGATTTAAAGAATGCTTATAATGTCCCGATCGCATCTGGTGTTTATATCATCCACATTGATGCGGGTGATTTAGGTGAAAAAATTGTGAAGTGGTTCGGTGCTTTACGCCCAGTGGATTTGAACTCATTCTAAGCGAAGAAATAAGATGAAATTAAAATTATATATCACTACGCTCTTTTCTGTTGCACTTATAGGATCTGCATTTGCAGGAAATCCGCAGCGCGCAGGTTCTGCAGGAGCATCGGAATTACTGATTAACCCTTTTGCTCGTTCTGCCGGTTGGGGATCAGTTAATGTTGCAGGTGCCTCCGGTATGGATGCATCGTTTGTAAACATTGCAGGCATTGCTGCTTTCGACGGAAACTCTCAGGTCACCTTCAATAATACCCAATGGCTTGTTGGTGCAGGTATTGCTATGAATTCTGCAACTCTTATTCAGCGTGTAAGTGACGTCGGGGTTTTGAGTTTAGGTCTTTCTGCCTTTGACTATGGTCAATGGGAGGTAACTACAGAAAATCAACCAGAAGGTACAGGAGCAACGATCAGTCCGCAAAGTTTGATTATTAATATGGGCTATGCTCAGAAGTTTACGGAAAACATCTATGGTGGTGCCAACGTGAAATTATACAGCAGTACCATTTCTAACCTAAGTACCAGCGGTGTTTGTTTCGATGCAGGTGTTCAGTACCGTACAGGTGTTGATGACCGCTTTAAGTTTGGTATTACCTTACGTAATGTCGGACCAGGGATAACGTATGAAGGTGATGGGTTTGGTGTTACACTGCCAGTGCCTACTCAAGGTGTAGCTTATTCACAAACATTCGAAAGTCGCTCTGCGATCTTTGAGTTGCCTACTTCTTTGAGTATTGGTGGTTCTTATGATTGGGAATTGGAGAATGGTCAAGTTACTGGTGCTTTAAACTTCACTTCTAATGCATTTGAAAAGGATACTTATCACGCAGGGCTTCAATACAGTTTAAAAAAACTATTTGAGGTGCGTGTAGGTTATAAGGCATTCGATAACAGAACAGATGGCACTACAACTTCTGCGATTTCCGGAATTTGTGGCGGATTTAGCTTTAACGTTCCTACGGGTGAGGATGGTAGCTTTGCCATTGACTATGCCTATAGAGGAACCACCTCTGCATTTGGTGGAATTCACACTATAGGTGCAAGAATCAATTTGTAATAGAGAAATAATATACCTTTGAACAACAAAAGAGGCCCTTTGGGCCTCTTTTGTTGTCAATACCTAATCTTATGTCACTAATAAATTACTATACAGCAGAGGGCTTGAAAAGGCTCCGCGAAGAGTTAGACTACATGAAGTCTACAGAGCGCTCGTCCATTTCAAACCAGATCGGGGAAGCCCGGGATAAAGGGGATTTGAGTGAGAATGCAGAATATGATGCTGCTAAAGAGGCACAGGGTATGCTTGAGATGAAGATTTCTAAGCTTGAAGACGCCTTAGCTAATGCCCGCGTTCTTAACGAGGAGAACATTGATCTTACTAAAGTTGGTGTTCTTACCAAAGTCAAAATCAAAAATTCGACCAATGGTGCTATTATGACGTACAGTTTAGTCGCTGAAAAAGAGGCCGACATTAAGCAGAATAAAATATCCGTAAGTAGTCCCATTGGTAAGGGGCTTCTAGGAAAGAAGATAGGAGAGATCGCAGAGATCGAAGTTCCAAGAGGTGTGATGAGTTTTGAGATTCTAGAAATCGCTACTGCCTAAAGCCAACGATCATGTCGAGTGTTTTTACGAAAATCATTAATGGCGAAATTCCCTGCTATAAAGTTGGTGAGGATCGCTCAAACATAGCCTTTCTGGATATTCGTCCATTACAGAGAGGTCATCTACTGTGTGTCCCTAAAATGGAGGTAGACGAGTTGTATGAACTTCCCAAGGAGGCGTATGATAGCTTGATGAGTTTCTCTCAACGAGTGGCTAAAGCCTTGAAGTTATCTGTACCATGCAAGCGTATAGGTTCTATGGTTTTAGGAATGGAAGTTCCCCATGCCCATATTCATTTGGTTCCTATAAATGCTGAAAGTGAATTGAGCTTTGCCAATGGGTATCTAAGTTTTACTCAAGCTGAGATGTTGGAATTGGCCTCGACTATTTCAGACGCTCTGGATTCTGTTGAATAAACGTTGACCATCCTGCGCTTTTCCCTTTAGAGCTGGTTTTTTTTCCGGTTCCATGTTTTGGCGAAGGGACACCTGAGTTCTGATGGTGGTGACAAATGGCCACAGCTAATGCATCAGAAGCATCTAGATATTTATGTTCAACGCCGGGATACATGGCCTGCAGCATACTACTGACTTGTTCCTTACTGGCATTTCCGTTGCCTACAATACTTTGTTTTATGAGTCTTGGGCTGTACTCAAATACGGGTATTTGCTTAGATAATGCTGTTGCCATGCACACGCCTTGAGCCCGTCCTAACTTTAACATGGACTGTACGTTCTTACCGAAAAATGGCGCTTCGAGTGCCATTTCGTCTGGTTTGTAGAGCTCTACAACTTTACTAAGCTCGTTAAAGATGGACGCTAAACGGGTGTAATGATCAAGCTTGGGATTGAACTTCAGGACGTCTAAGGTTATTGGCTTGACCTCGCCTTTAATGATATGAACGATACTATAGCCCATTACGACGGTACCTGGATCTACACCTAAAATAACCTTCTCTATTAACGACATGTCTTATAGTAATAGTCCAATTATCCCGGCAGTGTAAAGAGAGGCCATGGTACCTGCAATTAATGCTTTAACACCAAGTTCGCTTAATTCCTTTCTTCTAGAAGGTGCAAGAACTCCAATTCCACCAATTTGTATTCCGATACTAGAAATATTAGCAAAGCCGCAAAGCATATAAGTAGCGAGTATTACGGAACGCTTTGACTCAAATAGACCCTCGTTTCGCATCTCGGTTAGACTCACGTAAGCATAAAACTCATTAAGTATGGTTTTCTCTCCTAGCAACTGGCCTACAAGCATGATGTCTGCGGATGGCACCCCTAATAACCATGCAAAAGGACTCAGTATCGATCCTAATATGAATTGTAAAGAGAAGGAATCAAATTGACCATTAGTGACATTAGCCGTCCAAGCATTCAGGCCTGTCCATTCACCCAAGGTGTTTATCATCATATAATTAGCACCATAAACAAGTGCCACAAATACGAGTAACATTGCGCCTACATTTACAGCTAGCTTAACACCTTGTGTGGTTCCATTAGAAATAGCGTCTAGGGCATTTGCACCCATAGATTGTTTACTAATTTCAGCTACATCTTTTACTTTCTCAGTCTCCGGAAGTAAGATTTTCGCGCTAATTATAGCGGCTGGCGCGCTCAGTACAGATGCTATAATGAGGTGTTTGGCAAACTCTATTTTATCAGCTTCGTTAGCGCCGCCTAAATAGCCAATATATGCTGCTAGAACACCACCAGCGATGGTTGCCATGCCACCACTCATTAAACATAAAAGCTCTGATCGAGTCATCTTTTCGATGTAAGGCTTGACCAGCAATGGTGCTTCAGTTTGACCTATAAATATATTTCCAGCGGCAGCCAGCGATTCGGCTCCAGAGAGATTCAATGTTTTGCGCATGACCCAAGCCATCACTTTTACCACTTTTTGAAGAATGCCAAAGTAATAGAGTAGTGAGGTTAATGCTGAGAAAAACACGATGGTAGGCAGCACTTGAAAAGCAAATAGGTATCCGTAACTTTCTGTATTAGTAACGAGTCCACCGAACAAAAATTCTGATCCCTCTCGGGTAAAATCTAAAACGGTTACAGCAGCAATACTAAACTTGTCAAACGCCCAGGAAAACCCAGGAACTTTAAGTACAGCCACCGCTAAAAGAAATTGAAGTCCCAAGCCTTTGAGTACAGTCCACCAATTAATGGCTTTTTTGTTTGAACTGAAAAGCCATAGTATTACCGTTAAAACGGCGATACCCAATAAAGTGCGTAGGATTATCATGTGAGTTTATCTATCTTATCTCTTAGTTGAGCTGCGCGTTCGTAGTCTTCGTCTTCTACGGCTTTATTCAAGTCGCTTTCTAAATCTTCTATTGTAGGGCTTTCCTGAGACAATGACTCATCGTCATCAGTCATCATCGGATCGTCAATGTCGGCAGATTTTTCCTCTTGGTCATTTATGCCTGCTTGTTCTAGAATATCATTTGTAGCGAATATAGGGCATGGAATACGGACTGCTAAGGCAACGGCATCTGAAGGTCTCGAGTCAAAAATCATCTCGAGTCCGTCCTCTGTTAGACTATAAATAGATGCAAAAAAGACTCCGTTTACTAAGCGGTGTATAACCACTTTAGTAACTATGACCTTCAATTCATTGAGCATATTATGCCAAGTGTCATGAGTCATCGGACGTGGTGGTGCCACTGACTTCTCCATCGCGACTGCTATGCTTTGGGCTTCTGCACCGCCTATTACAACGGGAAGCTTACGACCTTGTCCTTCCTTTTCGGCGAGGATAAGTGCATAAGCTCCTGACTTACCTTGACTGTATGATAAACCTTTTACAGTGATTTCTATTTCATGCATTATTGATCAGCCTTGAAGGCGCGCAAGGTGTCCACTAATTTAGGGACAACCTGAAAGGCATCACCAACAATTCCGTAGTCTGCAGCTTTGAAGAATGGTGCTTCAGGATCTGTGTTTACGACAACAATTGTTTTCGATGCGCTTACCCCAGCAAGGTGCTGTATGGCGCCAGAAATTCCAATGGCAATATACAGATTAGGGTTGACTTGAATACCGGTTTGTCCTACGTGTTCGTTATGCGGACGCCATCCAATATCACTGACTGGTTTTGAACAAGCTGTTGCGGCACCTAATACGTCTGCCAACTCTTCTATCATCCCCCAATGCTCAGGTCCCTTTAAGCCACGTCCAGCACTGACTACTACGTCTGCTTCTGGAAGCGCAATTTTACCGGAGGCAATGGTTATTTCTTCGATACTTAAAAGATCATGACCCTCGGCTTGTGTTTCAGTGACGTTACATGAGGTAGGGAATTCTTGTACACCAATACTGTTCGGAACGAAGCAAATAATTGGCATTTCGCCCGACAGTTCAATTGTCTCTATGCCCTTCGAAGAAAATGCACCTCGCTTAACCGTTAATGGAGAGGTGCTTATTGGGGTTGAAGTGGTATTACTACTTAATGCACCGGAACTGAGTGCTGAAAAGGCAGGAGCAACAGATTTTCCGAAATTTGTCCCGGAAATCACCACGCCTGAAGCATTTTCAATGAGAGCTCGAAGCTGTTGTGCTAGACCGAATCCTGTTTTTTCGATTTCAAACCTGAGTACGTTATCCGCACCATAATCTCCCAAAACTGATGGATTGGAAGCTGCGGAACTCGTGAGTGCGGTAACTGTAGTATTTAAAGAATTGGCCCAAATTTTAGCATAGGAAACCGCCTCAAAAGAGGATTTTTTATATGCGCCATTCCAGTCCTCTACATAAACAAATATTGACATAGCTAATTAAGAGTTAAATGGCTTTCGCCTCTTCGTGTAACAATCGGACCAATTCCTCCACATTCTCCGGGTCAATCATTCTCACCGCAGTTTTCACCGCTGGTTTGTCGAATGAAACCGACCTAGTGGCAGGGGTCCCTTCAATAGCCACCTCTATTTTCAATGGTTTGGAGCGGGCGGACATAATGCCTCTCATGTTTGGAATACGAAGGTCTTTTTCTTCGACTAAACCCTTCTTACCCCCAATGACCAAAGGTAAATTGGCTTTAAAGATTGCGTGGCCGCCGTCAATTTCTGCTTTCGTTGTTGCCTCAGAGCCGCTGAGATCTAATCCAACACAAGCATTTGTGAATGGCAATTGTAGTAAAGCTGCGATCATTGCGGGCACTTGCTGTCCGTTATAATCGATACTTTCTTGTCCACAGATGATGAGATCGTAAGAATTTGCCGAGATGTGGTTCTTAATGTTTTGGGCTACTGTGATTGCGTCCGAGGGGATGGCATCTATTCTTACTGCTTGATCAGCACCTATAGCTAATGCCTTGCGCAAGGTGGGTTCTGTTTCAGGACCACCAACGTTCAATACGGTGATTGTCCCGCCTAGTGATTCTTTTAAATGCAATGCTTTGGTGAGACCAAACTCATCATAAGGATTAATGACAAATTGGATGCCTGCGGCATCTAAACTACGGCCATCACTGGTAAAGTTGATTTTTGCTGTAGTATCTGGTACATGACTAATACAAACGAGGGTATTCATGTTATCAAAGTTTTAATCTGCTACTAATTTACTATGCACGCATAATATTTCCAAGCTAAATCGTTCTAAAAATCTAAGAATTACTAATTCAACAATACGACTTCATAATCAATGAAAACTTTGTGGTGACTATCTGTGTTCTTTGAGTGATTGATAAGAAATATGAGGAAATTAACTTCTCTACCTATTAAAATGAGCGTACCTCCACAATGCATGTTATATTTGCCGTCCTGACACATCTTTTACTATGAAAACGATACAGTTTAGAGAGGCCGTTTGCGAGGCCATGAGTGAAGAAATGAGACGCGACGAAACCATCTTTTTGATGGGAGAAGAAGTTGCTGAATACAATGGAGCCTACAAGGCTTCAAAGGGAATGTTAGACGAGTTTGGAGCGAAGCGTGTGATAGATACGCCCATAGCTGAGCTTGGTTTTGCAGGCATCTCAACGGGTGCTGCAATGAATGGACTCCGCCCTATTGTTGAGTTCATGACATTCAATTTCTCCATGGTGGCTATTGATCAAATCATCAACAATGCTGCTAAAATGAAGCAGATGTCAGGTGGCCAAATCAATGTTCCTATTGTCTTTAGAGGTCCTACGGGTTCTGCTGGTCAACTTGGAGCGACGCACAGCCAATCTTTCGAAAGTTGGTTTGCCAACTGTCCTGGATTAAAAGTGATTGTTCCTTCTAATCCTTACGATTGTAAGGGTCTTTTAAAAAGTGCTATTCGTGATAATGATCCTGTGATCTTCATGGAAAGTGAGCAGATGTATGGAGATAAAGGTGAGGTCCCGGAGGGTGAATACTTACTTCCAATTGGTGTAGCTGATGTCAAACGCAAAGGAACGGATGTAACTATTGTTTCTTTTGGTAAGATCATTAAGATCGCTTTTGAAGCTGCTGATATTTTAGCAAAAGAGGGTATTTCATGTGAGATCATTGATCTACGCACGGTACGCCCTATAGACTATGCAACGGTTATAGAGAGTGTAAAGAAAACCAATCGATTGGTTTGTCTTGAAGAGGCGTGGCCATTAGGCTCAATAGCTACAGAAATCACCTACAAGGTCCAACAGGAGGCGTTTGACTATCTAGATGCACCCATAAAACGTATCACTACTTTAGATACACCCGCTCCGTATGCTCCCACCTTATTAAAGGTCTGGTTGCCGCAACTTGAGCAGGTTTTAGACGCTGTAAAATCAGTGATGTATATTAAATAATCAAGACGTTTTTATTGGCTTTGCACAATAACAACTCAATCGCTTATATTTGCAGCCCTTTCCACGAATGTGGGGAGGGCTGATTATATTAAATCAAACCATAGTTTAAGACAAAATGGAAAATCTCATTTACTTGGTACCAATGTTTGGTATCGTTGGACTTATTTACATGTTCGTGCTACGCAATTGGGTACTAAAGCAGGATAAGGGAACAGAAAAAATGGCAAAAATTGCCAAGTACATTAAAGAGGGTGCCTTGGCATTCTTAAATGCAGAATACCGCATTTTAGCAATTTTTGTTGTGATTGCAGGAATACTATTAGGAGTTGTTTCTTCCATAGTTCCCTCAACACACTGGTTTATAGTTGTTGCATTTGTTATAGGTGCCGTCTTCTCTGCAGTGGCAGGGAATCTTGGAATGCGTATCGCAACGGATACCAACCTAAGAACAACCCACGCTGCTCGTACTTCTTTGCCTCAAGCCTTGAAAGTTTCTTTCCGTGGTGGTACTGTAATGGGCCTTGGTGTTGCTGGTATGGCTGTATTTGGCCTCAGTGTACTTTTTATAATTCTCATGAATTGGTTTGTCACAGGTGGCGAAGCGGAATTCTATGGGCAAATGACGATCGTTTTGGAAGCTTTAGCTGGGTTCTCTTTAGGAGCTGAATCTATTGCCTTGTTTGCACGTGTTGGTGGAGGTATTTATACCAAAGCTGCGGATGTTGGTGCTGATCTTGTAGGAAAGGTCGAGGCAGGCATTCCAGAAGATGATATACGTAACCCTGCCACCATCGCAGATAATGTTGGTGATAACGTAGGTGACGTAGCTGGAATGGGAGCTGATTTGTTTGGTTCTTATGTTGCTACGGTTCTAGCGTCTATGGTATTAGGTAACTATGTGATTAACGATCACTACAATTATGGTGCTGGGAAAGACTTTTTAGAAAATTTAGGCCCGATAATGCTACCCTTAATGATTGCTGGGGTAGGAATCATATTCTCCATCATCGGTACTTTATTTATTCGCATTAAGGACAATAGCGCTAAAGAGCCAGAGGTTCAGCGCGCATTGAATATGGGTAACTGGATATCTATTGTTTTAACAGCAATTGGTTCTTATGTTTTAATCAAAATGCTATTGCCTGAGACGCTTCACATGACTTTCTTCGGAGAAGGTACTGCGAGTAATCCAGAGGGATACAAAGACGTGACTCAAATGGCCATTTTTGGTGCGGTTATGGTCGGATTGGTTGTAGGCGCTTTGATATCCTACTTTACAGAATATTATACAGGATTAGGTAAGAAGCCAATTCTTGACATTGTTCAAAAATCTGCAACAGGTGCCGGAACAAATATTATTGCAGGCTTAGGCGTAGGTATGATTTCTACCTTTGCTCCGATCCTTCTTTTTGCAGCAGCCATATGGTCTTCCTATGCGTTTGCAGGATTTTATGGTGTAGCAATTGCCGCATCAGCCATGATGGCAACTACAGCAATGCAATTGGCCATAGATGCTTTTGGACCTATTGCGGATAACGCAGGAGGTATCGCAGAGATGAGTGACTTACCGGATGAAGTTCGTGAACGTACGGATATTTTAGATGCAGTAGGGAACACAACAGCTGCTATAGGTAAAGGATTTGCTATTGCTTCTGCAGCACTTACTGCTTTGGCATTGTTTGCAGCCTTTGTAACCTTTACAGGGATTGATGGTATTAATATTTTCAAAGCTCCAGTACTTGCGATGTTATTTGTAGGTGGTATGGTGCCAGTTGTGTTCTCTGCGTTAGCAATGAATGCAGTAGGTAAAGCAGCTATGGAGATGGTGAAAGAGGTACGACGTCAATTCAAGGAAATTCCAGGCATCATGGAGTACAAGGCAGAGCCAGAGTACGACAAGTGTGTTGCGATTTCCACCAAAGCATCTTTAAGAGAAATGATGTTGCCTGGTGCAATGACCATAGCATTTCCTTTAGTCGTTGCTTTCTTGCCAATGTTATTCGGTTACTCAAGTCAAGACTCGGCTGAGATGTTGGGTGGATATATGGCAGGTGTTACCGTGTCTGGTGTTCTTTGGGCAATTTTCCAAAATAACGCAGGTGGTGCATGGGATAACGCTAAAAAGTCATTTGAAGCTGGAGTAATGATTGATGGTGAAATGACTTACAAAGGTTCTGAAGCTCATAAAGCTGCGGTAACCGGAGATACAGTAGGTGATCCTTTTAAGGATACATCAGGTCCATCAATGAACATCTTGATTAAACTAACTTGTTTGGTAGGCCTAGTGATTGCGCCAATTTTAGGTGACGGACATGAAGAAGATCCAAAAGCACATGTTGAGCGGATCGAAAATGTTGCAATGTTAGCTAATCAAATCTTCGAAATACAGAACCAGAAGTTAACAGTAGAAGGACCTATATATTCAGGACCGGCAATGGCTACATCTCTAACGGTTGATGTGGAAAGTGGACGAGCTACCCTTACGATGGACGTTGAAGAAGAAGACTTTAGCGGTTCATTTGAAGCACTAGAAGGCGATACCGACGGTCAAGTGTTTGACTTCAATGGCATCTTTAGTACGACCAATGGTGAAGAATTTCCTGCGATAGTTCACTTCATGAAGAATGGAGAGAATTTAGAAGAGTTCTTTCTGATGATTCAATAGAATACGAGAACATAGATTGCGAAAATCCCCGAACGCCATGCGTTCGGGGATTTTTTTTTTGCAAAACATCCTTAGCTTGGTAAATCACCAAATGCGAGAATGATGCGTTGGTAAAATGTTATCAGATTGTGATAACCATCTATACTGATGCGTTCATTTGTTCCGTGAATCGAAGACAACTCATCTGCTTTCAGTTCAATGGGTAAAAATCGATAGGTATTCTTTGAAAGTCCTGTGAAGTTTTTAGAATCTGTACCGCCTATGGTCAAATAAGGACTGACTAACGCATCAGGAAAGGTTTGAGTGATACTTTTCCCAATGGCTATGAATGCTTGAGATGTAGATGACGAAGTTGCTGTTGCTTCACTACTGGAGGCTTGGTACTGGGAAAAGATTCCGCCAAATTTCGCCGCAGCGAGCTCATAGGCTTTTATCACATCCCTTTGTGTTGTGCCTGGTAGAATGCGCGTATTACAAACTACCCTCGCGTTCGTAGGAACAACGTTATCTTTTATCCCAGCACTAATCATTGTGGCAATTGCTGTATTATTCGTTAGGGCCCTTCCCGTATTTGACTTTTGGTAGGAGGAAAGAATGATCGAGTTCGTCAACGGTCTAAGGGCGAAAATAGTTTTCCTACCCTGTCTCTTATACACATCTGACGCTGCCGACGAATAGAGAGGT
>OJHK01000170.1_pt1 | contig 52710 bp, 32 predicted proteins | sample 1595161 | NCBI WGS metagenome assembly OJHK01 (sample SAMN05416842, study PRJEB24817) | seawater metagenome | isolation source: Sea water | place: Canada:Atlantic | collected 2013-07 | reverse complement strand
CGGAGATGTGTATAAGAGACAGACTGAGAATAGTAAAAATAAAAACACAGCTATTTAGCTGTGTTTTTTTATATTTAACGAACTTTATTTACCTTAAAAATCATGATAAATAAATTAGCACTTAAATGCTGCTACGTATTACATATTATCAGTTTACATATTATTAATAATACAATCGCCAAATTCAGAACAAGTGACTAAGGTCGCATTATCCATTAAACGTTCAAAATCATACGTCACTGTTTTCGCATTGATAGCACCAGACATGCCCTTTAACAGTAAGTTAGCCGCTTCAGTCCACCCCATATGTCTTAACATCATTTCAGCAGATAATATAACTGAACCTGGGTTTACTTTATTTAGACCCGCATATTTAGGTGCTGTGCCATGAGTAGCTTCAAAAATCGCCACATCATCATTTAAATTAGCGCCAGGTGCGATACCAATACCGCCTACTTGTGCTGCTAAAGCATCTGATAAATAGTCACCGTTTAAATTCAACGTTGCAATAACACTATATTCTGCCGGACGTAATAAAATTTGTTGCAGCATAGCATCAGCAATTACATCTTTGATGATAATTTCTTTGCCTGTTTTAGGGTTTTTAAGCGTACACCAAGGACCGCCATTCATTAAATCAGCACCGAACTCTTCTCTGGCTAATTCATAACCCCACTCTTTGAAGGCACCTTCAGTAAACTTCATGATGTTGCCTTTGTGCACTAAAGTAACTGACTCACGATCATTATCTATAGCGTACTGAATAGCTTTACGCACTAATCTTTGGGTACCTTCTTTAGAAACAGGTTTAATACCAATACCACAATTCTCTTGGAAGCGAATTTTTGTAACACCCATTTCTTCAGTTAAAAATTTGATCATCTTGTTAGCTTGATCTGTACCTGCTTGGTATTCAATACCTGCGTATATGTCTTCAGAGTTTTCTCTAAAAATAACCATATCTACTTCGCTAGGCTTCTTTACTGGGCTTGGAACACCGGTAAACCATTGCACTGGTCGTTGACATACATATAAATCAAGAATCTGCCTTAAAGCAACGTTTAAAGAACGCATACCACCACCAACAGGGGTTGTAAGCGGACCTTTTATGCCCACTTTATATTCTTTGAACATGTCTAAAGTTTCATCAGGCAACCAAGTTTCAGAATCATACATTTGCGTTGCTTTTTCACCGGCATAAACTTCCATCCAATGAATTTTCTTTTCACTGCCATAAGCTTTAGTTACTGCAGCATCAACAACTTTCATCATAGGTGGGGTAACATCGACACCTATTCCATCGCCTTCGATAAATGGGATAATTGGGTTATTAGGTACTTTTAACAAACCTTGTTCTGAGGTGATTTTAGCGCCTGCACTAGGAATAATTACATGGTTCGACATACGAGTTCTCCTAAATTTACTAATAAAAATAGCCGTTTGCTAGTTTCTTTTCCCTTAAACTAATAGAAAAAGCGCAGCGACACTAATACTGAAATCATGATGTTTAGTATAACTGCTATGAATGATTAAACCGTTGCTTTAATTTAATTGCAAACTTTTATAGGAAATAAATGGGTTTATTTTCATATCACCCTTTGTATAAGAGCTTAAATTTCAGACAAAAAAAAGCTAGGCAATTGCCTAGCTCTTGACTAACTTATGTTTAATTTATGCTTTAAAAATAATTAAAGTAAGCTAGATAAAATAGTATTTAGCGTTGCACTTGGACGCATAGCTTTGTCAGCTAAATCGGCATCTGCAAAGTAATAACCATTAATGTTCATACTTGGCCCTTGAGCACTGTTAAGTTCCTCAACAATTTTTGCTTCTTGCTTAGTTAATGCTTGAGCAACGGCAACAAAACTTGATTTTAAAGTTTCGTCTTTATTTTGTTCAGCCAAGGCTTGAGCCCAGTACAAAGCAAGGTAAAAATGTGACCCACGGTTATCTAGCTCGTTAACACGACGAGATGGTGATTTATTCTCTTGCAAGAACTTAGCTGTAGCTTCATCGAGTGTATCTGCCAATACTTGTGCTTTCGCATTGCCAGTATTTACGCTTAAGTGCTCTAAAGAAGCCGCTAAAGCTAAAAATTCACCTAAAGAGTCCCAACGTAAGTGGTTTTCTTTTTCGAACTGTTGTACGTGCTTAGGCGCTGAACCACCGGCACCCGTTTCAAATAAACCACCGCCATTCATTAGGGGTACAATTGAAAGCATTTTAGCACTAGTACCTAGCTCTAAAATTGGGAATAAATCAGTTAAGTAGTCACGTAGTACGTTACCTGTTACTGAAATCGTATCTTCACCCTTAGCAACGCGAGCTAATGTATAATCACAAGCTTCAACAGGCGCCATAATTTGAATATCTAGGCCGGTAGTGTCGTGATCAGCAAGATAAGTATTAACTTTCTTGATCATTTCTGCATCGTGACCACGGTTAGCATCTAACCAGAAAATAGCAGGAACGTTAGTTGCCTTAGCACGTGTTACAGCTAATTTAACCCAATCTTGGATCGGTGCATCTTTAGCTTGACACATTCTCCAGATATCACCTTCGCTAACCGCGTGCTCTAATAATGTTGTACCACTATCGTCAACAACGCGCATTGTACCTTCACCAGACATAGTGAAAGTTTTGTCATGTGAACCATACTCTTCAGCTTTTTGCGCCATTAAGCCAACATTTGGTACTGTGCCCATTGTCGTTGGGTTAAATGCACCGTTTTCACGACAAAAATCAACAACTGCAGAAAATACACCTGCGTAGTTACGATCAGGGATCATAAATTTAGTTTCTTTTTGCGTTCCATCTGGTGCCCACATCATACCTGAAGCACGTAATGCAGCTGGCATAGACGCATCAATAATTACATCACTTGGTACATGTAAATTAGTGATACCTTTATCAGAATCAACCATAGCTAATTCAGGACGAGTAGCATAAACGGCATTAATATCAGCTTCAATTTCAGCTTTCTTTTCATCAGATAAACGGCCAATTTTAGCGTAAACATCACCAATACCGTTATTGGCATCAACACCTAATTGATTAAAAGTAGCGCCGTGTTTTTCAAAAACATCTTTGTAGAATACTTTTACAGCATGACCAAACATAATTGGGTCAGACACTTTCATCATCGTGGCTTTTAAGTGAAGAGAAAGTAAAACATTTTCAGATTTAGCTTTTTCTGTTTCAGCAGTAAAAAATTCAACTAATGCTTTTTTACTCATCACTGAAGCATCAATAACTTCTTTATCAAGTAAAGGTAAATGCTCTTTTAATAAAGTAACATCACCATTTTGAGCAACAAATTCGATTTTAACGTTAGTTGCGCCATTAATGGTCGTTGACTTTTCGCTACCGTAAAAATCACCTGATTGCATATGTGCAACATGTGACTTAGTCGTAGGCGACCATTTACCCATTGAGTGCGGGTTAGTACGCGCATATTGCTTAACTGAACCAGGAGCACGACGGTCAGAGTTACCTTCACGTAAAACCGGGTTTACTGCAGAGCCAAGTACTTTAGCGTAAGTTAATTTAATTGACTCTTCAGCTTCGTTTTGTGGCTCTTCAGGGTAATTAGGTAAGTTATAACCTTTCGCTTGTAATTCTTTTATTGCCGCTTGTAATTGAGGGATAGAAGCAGAAATATTAGGTAATTTAATAATGTTAGCTTCAGGTGTTTTTGCTAATTCGCCAAGCTCAGCTAATGCATCGTCCATACGTTGCTCAGCTGTTAAATATTTAGGGAAATTAGAAATTATACGACCGGCCAATGAAATATCGCGCGTTTCAACATCGATTGCTGAAGAAGCAGTAAATGCTTTTACGATAGGTAAAAAAGAATGCGTAGCTAAAGCTGGCGCTTCATCGGTAATTGTATAAATAATTTTTGATGTATCTGTGGTCATTTAAAATCCTTTGCTGATTTGCCATATATCGATAAAATGAATACACATTCAATGACGAATAATTATTCATTTTATCGATAAAAAATATTTTCGCGCGCATAATATAGGAATTCAAAGCGCATTAAAATAGATGAATTATTTTCTAACAAAATTTTATAGAGTTAATATTTGTGACAATAAAACAAAATCAAAAACTTACGGCTAAATATAAGCGAAAACCACAAAAGGTACGACCAGTTGACTTTAGCCCTGAAATTGTACTTTTTAACAAACCCTTTGACGTACTATGCCAATTTACTGATGATCAAAATAGAAAAACCCTTAAAGATTATGTTGATGTAAAGGATGTTTATGCGGCAGGACGTTTAGACAGAGATAGCGAAGGATTACTGCTACTAACCAACGACGGTAAGCTTCAGCATAAATTAGCTAATCCTAGCCAAAAAACCAGTAAAGTGTATTGGGCACAAGTAGAAGGTACGCCGACTGAAGATGATCTTATTGCCTTTAGGCAAGGTTTAAATCTTAAAGATGGACTCACTAAGCCAGCAAAAGTTAGCATAATTACAGAGCCCAACATTTGGCCTCGAGTACCAGCCATACGAGAACGTGCTGCTATTCCTACCACTTGGCTAGAAATAACCTTACATGAAGGGAAAAACAGACAAGTTAGAAGAATGACCGCCCATATTGGCTTTCCTACTTTAAGATTAATCCGCTACAGCATAGGAAAATGGACTTTAGATGGTATTAACAATGGTGAATATAAGAGAGTAAAACATGAATGATTTAACTTCAAACCCACATGGCAGCGCGCAATTTAAGCCTAATACTACCGTTGCCGTTGTCGTTGTTTGCCAAGGTAAGTTTTTATTAGTAGAGGAGATTGAAAATGGACGTACGGTTTATAATCAACCCGCTGGCCATCTAGAAGCTAATGAAAACTTAGTTGACGCGGCAATACGAGAGCTTGAAGAAGAAACGGGATTAGTTAGCTCTGTAGATTACCTCAGTGGTATTTACTATTATTTTCGAGCGTCTTTATCGCTGTATTATTTACGATTTTGCTTTGTTATTGAGCGTGACTGTTTTGAACCATGCAAACCACAAGATACTGAAATTCTTGCATGTCATTGGTTAACATATGATGAAATTAAAGCAAAATCTGCTCAATTACGCAGTTCATTAGTGCTTGAATGCATCGAAGACTACCTTAGCGGCAAAAAAATTCCATTAAGTCACCTAAAATCTAATCTTTAATCTATCATCACGCTGAATGACCATGCTATAATTTCGCGCCATTTTCCATAGAAATATAGTTGTCATGACCTCTAACGAACATGTAAATCTAAACTCAACTGCGCCAAACGAGAAATTTCCTAAAGACACGAAAGTTATCGTGGGTATGTCGGGTGGTGTTGACTCATCTGTTTCTGCTTATTTATTAATTGAACAAGGCTACCAAGTTGAAGGCTTGTTCATGAAAAACTGGGAAGAAGATGATAATGACGAGTATTGTGCCGCTGCTGAAGACTTAGCAGATGCAGAAAATGTTTGTAAGAAACTCGGTATTAAACTTCACACTATTAATTTTGCTACCGAATATTGGGATAACGTGTTTGAGTATTTCCTTGCTGAATATAAAGCAGGAAGAACACCTAACCCTGATATTATGTGTAATAAAGAAATTAAATTTAAAGCGTTTCTTGAATTTGCCTGTGAAGATTTAGGCGCTGATTACATTGCTACAGGGCATTACGTTCAACGTGAATATTGTAATGGCAAATGGCAAATGCACCGAGGTTTGGACAGCAATAAAGATCAAAGCTATTTTCTATACACATTAAGTCATCAGCAAGTCGGCAGAACATTATTTCCTGTTGGACATATTGAGAAACCTGAAGTACGTGCTATTGCTGAAAAAGCTGACTTGATCACGCACAATAAAAAAGACAGCACGGGCATATGTTTTATTGGTGAGCGTAAATTTAAAGATTTCTTAGGTAAATACTTACCGGCACAGCCAGGCGTTATTGAAACACCTGAAGGTGAAGCTATTGGTGAACACGACGGTTTAATGTATCACACCTTAGGTCAGCGTAAAGGTTTACGTATTGGCGGACTTGCAAATGCCGGTGAAGCGCCATGGTATGTGGTTGATAAAGATCTTGAGCGTAACGTATTAATTGTTGGTCAAGGACACGACCACCCTCGCCTATTTTCTAAAGGCTTAATTGCTAATCAATTACACTTAGTTGATCGCGTTGACTTAACAACACCGATTAGTTGCACAGTTAAAACCCGCTATCGCCAAGAAGATGTTGCCTGTAACTTATCACCTATGGCAAATGGTGAATACTTAGTGATGTTTTCAGAGTCACAAAGCTCAGTAACACCAGGACAATCTGTGGTGTTTTATCAAGATAATATTTGCCTTGGTGGCGGTATTATTAATTCCCTGATTCGCTAATAAAAGATATTCATGAATAATTTAGAAAAACAAACAATTACCTTAGCAGCAGTATGTCAAACTGCCGTGTTAGTGCAGAACATAGCGCGCACTGGTGCAGTGGAAGAATCAGAGCTTGGTATTATGCTCAACAGTATTATGGTGACTTCTCCTGACAATATTTTAGACGTTTATAGTAACGATATTGCGCATTTAAAATCTGGATTAAAAGCTTTAATAGAGCAATTAGGTAATCAAACAAAAGAAAAAGATCCAGAATTAACCCGTTATGTTGTTAGCTTATTAGGCTTAGAAAGACGCTTAGCCAATAAAAAAGGTCAGTTAGCACTTTTAGGTGGCCGTATTGAACAAAGCCAACGTCAATTAGCACACTACGATATTACCAGCGAAACACTTGTTGCTAGTTTAGCTAGTATTTACAGCGACTTACTCAGTCCAATTGGTACAGCAATACAAGTTGCTGGCGAACCAAGCTTACTAAAGCAGCAAACTAACCAACATAAAATTCGGGCGCTATTACTCGCCGGTATCCGTTCAAGTGTGTTATGGCGTCAAGTCGGTGGTAAACGTAGAAATATACTCTTTGGTCGCACAAAAATGGTCGCGTGCGCCAAACAATTACTTAAAGAAATTTAAATATAACCTCAGGAATATACTATGGAACTTTCAGCATTAACTGCGATATCACCGGTTGACGGTCGTTATGGTAGTAAAGTTAAATCATTACGCCCTATTTTTAGCGAGTTTGGCTTAATTAAATACCGTGTAACAGTAGAAGTACGTTGGTTACAAAAACTAGCGGCTACCGCTGAAATAGCCGAAGTTCCTGCCTTTTCTGCTCAAGCGAATGCTTTGTTAGATGCTATTGTGAGTGAATTCTCTGAAGCTGACGCTCAAAATATCAAAGACATTGAAGCAACAACTAACCATGATGTAAAAGCCGTTGAGTATTTTCTAAAAGAAAAAATCAGCGCTAATGCTGAATTAAATGCTATTACTGAGTTTATTCATTTTGCTTGTACCTCTGAAGATATTAACAACCTTTCACACGGTTTAATGTTATCTGACTGTCGTGAAAACGTACTAATGCCTATGATTGACGATATTCTAGCTGATATAAAAGCATTAGCCGTTGAATATAAAAATATACCTATGATGTGTCGTACTCATGGTCAACCGGCTTCACCTAGTACGCTAGGTAAAGAAATGGCCAATGTTTACGTGCGTTTAAAACGTCAACGTCAGCAAATTGCTCAAGTTGAAATGTTAGGTAAAATTAATGGTGCAGTGGGTAACTACAATGCGCATTTATCAGCATACCCTGAAGTAAATTGGCATAACTTTGCGGATGAGTTTGTTAATTCATTAGGCTTAAGCTTCAACCCATTTACAACACAAATTGAACCACATGATTACATTGCCGAGCTATTTGACGCCATTGCACGCTTTAATACCATCCTCATTGATTTCGATCGTGATATTTGGGGTTACATCGCTATGGGACATTTCAAGCAAAAAACCATTGCGGGTGAAATTGGCTCATCAACAATGCCACATAAAGTTAACCCAATAGATTTTGAAAACTCTGAAGGTAACTTAGGCATTGCGAACGCATTATTCACGCATTTAGCACAGAAGTTACCTATCTCTCGCTGGCAGCGTGACTTAACTGACTCTACGGTACTTCGTAACTTAGGCGTTGGTTTTGCGCATACGTTAATTGCTTATCAAGCAACACGTAAAGGCATCAGTAAATTACAAGTAAATGAAGCGAACTTATTAGCTGAGTTAGATGCAAACTGGGAAGTTTTAGCTGAGCCAATTCAAACAGTTATGCGCAGATACGGCATTGAAAAACCATACGAAAAACTTAAAGAATTAACCCGTGGTAAACGTGTTAACGGTGATTCAATGCGCGAATTTATTATGACGTTAGAATTACCAGATGCTGCAAAAGCACAGCTTTGTGAAATGACACCAGCATCTTATATCGGTCGCGCGGTAGAGTTTATCAATGAGCTAGACTAAGCTCATTACAATAAAATAAGCTTAAAAAGTTAATAATAAAGGGATCCGCTAGGCTCCCTTTTTGTTATTTGCTCTTTAGTTATTGACTATTGAGTTATTTACTATTCAAAACAATCAATAGTACCGACATTGTAAGCATGTTTATTTTAGTATTTACATTGCGCTATTACTGTTGATTATAAGGGTTAAAAATGAATTTAGAATCGTTAAATTGGGGAGATTTATCTCCAGAAATATTTCTTAAAGAGTACTGGCAAAAAAAACCTTTGCTGATCAAACAAGCCTTTTCAAACTTTGAAGATACAATTTCTGCAGATGAATTAGCCGGATTAGCGATGGAGGCTGAAATTGAGTCTCGCATTATCAGTGTTGATAATAGTGACAATTGGCAGGTTGATCATGGTCCATTTGAAGATTTCTCTCAATACGGTGAATCTTATTGGACTTTATTAGTGCAAGCAGTCAACAACTGGTCTCGACCAACAGATGCCCTGTTAAAGCCATTTTCGTTTATACCTAACTGGCGAATAGACGATGTCATGGTAAGTTTTTCAACGCCAAATGGCGGTGTTGGTGCACATTTAGATCAGTACGATGTATTTATTGTTCAAGGTAGTGGAAAAAGACATTGGCAAGTGGGCGCACCTGACAACACTTTAACCAACCTGTTACCCCATGCAGATCTGAAACAAGTTTCTGAGTTTACGCCTGTTATTGATGAAATTACCCAAGCCGGAGATTTACTTTATATTCCACCTAATCATCCGCATAAAGGCATATCAATTGAAAATTCAGTCAACTTCTCTATTGGTTTCCAAGCGCCTTCTAGCCAAGATTTATGGTCAAATTTTGCTGATAAACTGATTGATAATAACTTAGGCGAAGAAAGGTTTAGTGATCCAGATAGAGCGTTAACGAATACAAGTTACCTCATTACACCAAAAGATAAGCAACAACTAAAAGCATTTATGTTGCAGCAGCTTGAACAAGAGTCATTTTACGAACAGTTTATCGGGCAATATTTAACCCAAGGTCATCATGCCATGGAAATATTAATACCGGTTGAAGATATAGATGAAAGTAAACTCAACGATATATTATCTGAACCCGAAATTAGTTTTATGCCGGTTTCAGGTTTAAAAGTGGCACTAATTAATGATGAACAAACAACACTATTTATCAATGGTGAGAGCTTTTTACTTGATAACCAAACTCTTCCATTGGGTGAGAAATTAGCACAACAACAAGCGTTAAGTACTCATGAAGTTAAAAATCTCGCAATTTGTTTGAAAAACAAACAATTGTTAACTAGTGTATTAAATAAGGGCTATTGGTATATAGATTAAAAAATGTCATACACAGTTAGTAGAGTACAGTGGGAGCAAGCAGCCCCACTTTTAAAAAATGTCAGAGAGCAGGTATTTGTTTATGAATGGCGAATACCTAAGAGAATTGAGTTTGATCGAAAAGATTACTTTGCTAATCATGTACTGGCTTGTCACGATAAAACCCAAGAACCCATTGGTACAGGGCGAATTTTATCAAGCGGAGAAATTAGTCGTATTGCCGTGTTAAAAGACTGTCGTAAAGATCAAGTGGATAAAATTATCTTAGAAAAGCTTTTTACCATAGCGAAGGAAATGGAGTTAAAAGAAATATTTATTTATAGCCCTTTAGAGATTATCGATTATTTTCGTCAATATAATTTTAATACAACCGGGGCAGTTTTTATGGAGGCTGGCATGCCTAAACAAAAAATGACTTGTCTTTTGGAACAAGTCACTCCAGCGAAGTATTATCTAAGCCATTAAATTGACTTAGATAATCACCAACATTTATTACAATGGACTGTTAAGCCCATACATCATCTTTAGCATAAAGTTGATAAAGACCTTCGGCCTTAGACATTAATAATTTCGCATAATCAACTTGTTCTTGAGAATCACTTTTTAAAAGGCCATCTGCTTGTATTTGCCATTTAAAAGTAAAGTGACGTAAAACATTACGTGCTGATTCATTTTCTTCTAAAACGAGGTGATCTGTAGGTAAATCTCCGCTAATAACCCACACTTTAGTTTTGTCGATTAAATTAATTTTCCAAACCGCCATTAATGGAATTAAATAACGGCTTTCTGTATCTGCTACGCTCTCAGTGACCAAGCCTTTTTGCGCTAGATACTTAGTAGCTTTTAAATATTGTTCGCGAACCCAAGCTTGTTGTTCGTCTTGAGTCATTTCTAATTTTTTTGTCATATTTATGGTCTTTTTATTGTTTATATTAATAAGTTATTAACATTAAGAAAGTTTGTATGAATTAGTTCACAGCAAAGTACAAATTTATTCGCAGCTTCAGTAGCGAAGCAATTGCCTAAATGGTATTGTGCGCAGCGAATTATTACAACCCTAGTTTAAGTAAAAAATAATACTTAAACTATTTTCAAATCATTGGAGATTTCGATAGTGGCCGTTTTTGATTTAGTAGATTTTGATAACCACGAGCAAGTTGTATACTGTAGTGACGACGCATCAGGACTTAAAGCTATCATAGCTGTTCATAGTACCGCATTAGGCCCTGCTGCCGGTGGGTGTCGTTTTTGGGATTATGCAAGCGATGAAGCCGCTCTTAAAGATGTATTACGTTTATCTAAAGGCATGACATATAAAAATGCTATGGCCGGCTTAAAGCTTGGCGGTGGTAAAGGCGTTATTATTGGTGATGCCAAAACATTAAAATCAGACGCATTATTTAAAGCCTTCGGCCATGCGGTTAATAATTTAAATGGCCGTTACTACACTGCAGAAGATATTAATATCACAACAGGTGATATGGCAATTGTTAATCAAAGCACTGCGTTCGTTTCAGGACTTGAAGGTAAAAGTGGTAACCCTGGTCCTTTTACTGCTTTAGGTACTTTTTTAGGCATTAAAGCAGCCGTTAAGTTTAAGTTAGGAAAGGACGAATTAACGGGCATTAAAGTAGCCGTTCAAGGCTTAGGTAGCGTAGGTTATTCACTTTGTGAAAAATTACATGCTGCAGGTGCAGAATTGATCGTAACTGATATTAACCCAGTCGCTTTAGATAGAGCAGCAAAAGAGCTAAATGCTACTGTTGTTGGTTTAGATGAAATCTATAGCCAAGATGTTGATGTGTACTCTCCTTGTGCACTTGGTGCATCTATTAATGATGAAACAATCGTGCAATTGAAAGCAAGTATTATCGCGGGTTGTGCAAATAACCAATTAGCAGAATCACGTCATGACAAAGCTTTACTTGAAAAAGGTATTTTGTACGCACCTGATTATGTTATCAATGCTGGTGGTATTATTAATGTGGCATTAGAGATTTATCCTGAACCTTATTGTGCGAAAAGTGCAACAAAGTTAGTAGAGAATATCTATAACACTTTGATGACTGTTTTTGAAACAGCAAAGACTAACAATATGCCCACCGGCTTTATTGCAGATGAAATGGCGCGTAATATTATCGCTGCAGGTGCTAAGTAAGTATAGCTATCAGCTATCAGCTATCAGCTATCAGCTATCAGCTATCAGCTATCAGTATTAAAACTGACCTAGAAAAATAAAAAAGCACCTAAGGTGCTTTTTTTGTTTTAAAGAGGTGTGACTTTACCTGAAGTTTTATAACTCATTTAGCAAAGCTTGCACCGGGTGTAGTGTAACTTTGTTATCTAAGCGTTTTATCTGGCTTCTACACGAATAACCGGTAACTAAAATTTGCGCTGAGGCTAATTGTACTACTTTATCCTGCCAGCTCATTTTATAAAGCGAGGTAGAGTTATCAAGATTCACTTTTTCATGGCCATATGTACCAGCCATGCCACAGCAACCTAAAGAGGTATTAGATAAATTTAAACCAAAATGTTTGAAAATCTTTACCCACTGCCCTTCACTGCCAGCTAAGGCAGTCTTTTCAGTACAATGGGCAAATAATTTATAAGCTATGCTACTAGCGCTTTGTACTGTAATTACAGGACTAACGCTGTTATCTATGAGTGTTATCAGCCACTCATGTGCCAATTTAACTTCAAAATCACCACGATCTTCCCCTAGTGCTTGCTTATATTCATCTCTAAAACATAAGGCTAATGAAGCGTCTAAACCTACCATAGGTATATCAAGTTGGTGTACTTCATTTAAAAACTCCGCCGTGTTTTTAGCTGTTTTAGCAAATTTAGCTAAAAAACCTTTTACATGCTGCGGTTTACCATTGGGTTTGAAAGGTAAAAGTATTGGGTCGAACCCTAGCTTTCTAGCTAATAACATAAAATCTTCAACAACCTTTGCATCATAAAATGATGTAAACGGATCTTGCACAATTAATAGCGTTTTTGCACGTTTATCTGCGGTCATACTCTTCAATGCTGATAAATCAAAAGGGGTAAATTTATGCTGAGCTATTCTTTGTGTTAAAGTCGGGATTGATAATAAAGGCGTATCAACATAACCAATAGAGACTTGCGATAATTTATCGTAAATACTTGAAGCTAAAACACTGTTGACTAGTTTTGGTGTTTTAGCCATCAAAGGTGTCATCCACTCTACATTCGCCACTAAATGATCTTTTAATGGTCTAAAATAACGAGTGTGATATAGGTTAATAAAACGCGCTCTAAAATCTGGCACATCAACCTTAACTGGGCATTGGCTCGCACAAGCTTTACACGCTAAACATCCTTGCATTGCTTCCATAACTTCATGGGAGAAGTCATCTGCATCATCGCGATTTAAAACGTTAGTTAAACGGTTTTTCACCTTATCTAATAGACTTTTAACGGACCAGTTTTGAATATTTTGCTCCATAACAAGCACATCAACACCTTTAGTCTCTAATAAGCGTAACCACTCACGCATCAAACCAGCTCTACCTTTCGGAGACTGCCTTCGGTCACGCGTTACCTTGCTGGAAGGACACATAGGGCTATCAAGGTCATAATTGAAACACAAACCGTTACCGTTGCAATCGAGCGCTGAATTAAAGGAAGTTTTTACCTTAGTAGGGATTTGTCTGTCATAAAAACCGCGTTTTTTATCATCGACAGAAACTAGTTTTTCTGTCGAAAGATAAGGCGTACAAATTTTACCTGGGTTCATTTTGTTTAGTGGGTCAAAAGCGGCTTTAATTTTTCTTAACTCAAGAAATAATGTTTCGCCAAAAAACTCTGGACCGTATTCGCTGCGGTAACCTTTACCATGTTCACCCCACATTAACCCGCCATATTTAGCCGTTAACGCCACCACTTTATCTGAAATATCTCTCAGTAAAACTTCTTGTTCAGGGTCACACATATCGAGTGCTGGTCGCACGTGTAAAACTCCGGCATCCACATGACCGAACATACCGTAGTGCAAACCATAGCCATCGAGCAATGCTCTAAATTCTACTATGTAATCGGCTAAGTTTTCAGGTGGCACAGCAGTGTCTTCAGCAAATGCTAGCGGTTTTTGGCTGCCTTTGGTGTTGCCCAACAAGCCTACTGCTTTCTTACGCATAGTATACAATTTACCTATGCTGGTAAGATCAGATGTTACTTGATAACCAATAACGCCGGTTTTATTGGCAATATCTTTATCAAGCTCTGCACATAAAGCAGAAACTTGGTCGGCAACACTTTCAATACTTTCGCCGTTGTATTCCACCATGTTGATACCGTCCATAACGGCACCATCAACATCTTGCAGCATATCACTGACTAATTGCCACACAATATCCTGTTTTGCTAAATTAAGTACTGTACTGTCTATTGTTTCAACAGAAGTTGCTTTCGCTTCTACTAAGCTTGGAGAGTGGCGTAGTGCTGAATCAAAGCTGTCATATTTAATATTAATTAACGTTTTAGCATTCGCAATAGGCGTTAAGTTCAGTTTAGCTTCACAAACAAAGGCTAACGAGCCTTCTGAGCCAGTAATAATACGACTTAAGTCAACCATAGACATGTCATGATTGAATACGTTTTCTAAGTCGTAGCCTGTTAAAAATCGATTTAAGCGCGGAAATTTTTCTAAAATCTGTACGCGATTATCAACACATGAGTTAAGTACTTGTTGCATTAATTTTGCTTCTGTACCCTCCTGCTGAGCAAGTAATTGTGCTTGTTCCATGCTTTGAGGTTTTGTTTGCAGTATTTCACCGTTTGCCAAAACACTTTCTAATGCTAAAACATGATCAGAGGTTTTACCGTAAACTAATGATCCTTGACCTGAGGCATCCGTGTTGATCATTCCCCCCACAGTGGCGCGGTTACTGGTTGATAAGTCAGGCGAGAAGAAAAAACCATAAGGTCTTAAATAATCATTGAGTTGATCTTTAATAACACCCGCTTCAACACGTACCCAGTTTTCTTGAACATTAATCTCTAAAATACGGTTCATGTATTTTGATAAGTCGATAACAATACCTGGCGTTAAACTTTGACCATTAGTACCTGTGCCGCCACCACGTGCACTAAATTTAATGCCGTTGAATTTATCTTCGCTGCCGAGCAAAGTAATAATTTGAATATCTGATTTGTTACGAGGATGCAGTACTAATTGAGGAAGTTGTTGATAAATACTGTTATCAGTGGCATGCGCTAATCGAGCACTGTACTGGAAATTTATATCACCTGAGAACGATTTAGTCGCCAATATTTCGGCAAACTCTTGATATAATGGAGAAACTAACTCTTGAGGACTTAAGCGAGGTAACATGGATAAAAGTCTATTAACAATATTATGTGAAAAATATTATATCATGAGACTTTGTTAATTTAATCGTTTTACAACAAAAGCCTAAGAACTTTTTTGTCATTGTAATCACAAGTAATAACAAACAAGTACTTAGGCTTTAATAAGGTCATAATTTACTTTCAACCGATTAAGGTTAATTTATTATGATTTTTTGTGTTGCTCTGCTAAATATAACCATGTTGGCAATACGGTATCTGGGTTTAGTGATAAGCTTTCAATGCCTTTTTCAACTAACCAAGCGGCAAAGTCTTCGTGATCAGATGGGCCTTGACCACAAATTCCTACGTATTTACCACGCGCCTTACAGGCTTTAATGGCCATTTCTAGTAAAATTTTGATTGCTGGGTCGCGTTCGTCAAACAAATGCGCCACTAAACCTGAATCTCGGTCTAAACCTAACGTAAGCTGTGTTAAGTCATTAGAACCAATTGAAAAACCATCAAAGTAATCTAAGAATTGATCAGCCAGTAAAGCGTTCGAAGGTAATTCACACATCATAATAATACGTAAACCATTTTCACCGCGTTTTAAGCCATGCTCTGCAAGAATCTCAATAACAGCAGCCGCTTCGTCGAGTGTACGTACGAATGGGATCATGATCTCAACATGGGTCATATCCATATCGTTACGCACGCGTTTAATCGCCTCACACTCAAGAGCAAAACAATCTCTAAAGTCTTTAGAGATATAACGAGAAGCACCACGATAACCAATCATCGGGTTTTCTTCTTCTGGTTCGAAATTGTCACCGCCAACTAAATTAGCGTACTCATTTGATTTAAAATCAGACATGCGCACAATAACTTTTTCAGGGGCATATGCTGCGGCTAAGGTAGAAATACCTTCGGTTAGCTTGGCAATATAAAACTCTACAGGGTTATCGTAACCCGCAATTATATCGCGAATTTCATCTTGTAAATCGGCTGATTGCTCATCAAAATTTAATAAAGCCTTAGGATGAACACCAATCATTTTGTTAATAATAAATTCTAAACGTGCTAATCCAATACCAGCATGTGGTAAACGAGCAAAAGCGAATGCGCGATCTGGGTTACCTACGTTCATCATTATTTTTAAAGGTAAGTCAGGCATTGCGTCGACTTCTGATGTGGTAACAGTGAAGTCTAATTTACCTTGGTAAATGAAACCGGTATCTCCTTCAGCACAAGAAACTGTTACGTCATCGCCTGTAGCAATTTTTGATGTTGCATCACCACAACCAACAACCGCAGGAATACCCATTTCACGAGCGATAATGGCAGCATGACATGTTCTTCCACCACGGTTAGTGACAATAGCAGAAGCACGTTTCATAATTGGCTCCCAATCTGGGTCGGTCATATCCGTAACTAAAACATCGCCTGGTAAAATTTTATCCATTTCAGCTAGCGATGATAATACTTTTGCCTGACCACTACCTATTTTATGACCAATAGAGCGCCCTTCACAGATAATATCTGCCGTTGCTTGTAATTGAAATTGCTCCATTACATTAGCATTTTCACGACTTTTAACTGTTTCTGGACGTGCTTGTACAATATATAGCTTACCGTCTAGGCCATCTTTAGCCCACTCAATATCCATAGCTCGGCCATAATGCTTTTCAATAATAACCGCTTGCTTGGCGAGTTCTTCAACCTCTTTATCATTAAGTGAAAAGGTATCAGATTGTGCTTGGTCGATATCGACAATTTCAACTTGCTTGCCATGTTCTTCGTTAGCAGCGTAAATCATTTTAATGGCTTTACTACCAATATTACGGCGTACAACTGCAGGTTTTCCTTTAGCTAACGTTGGCTTATGAACATAAAATTCATCTGGGTTAACGGCACCCTGCACAACCATTTCACCTAAACCATAGCTTGAAGTAACAAATACCACATCTTCAAAACCAGATTCAGTATCGATAGAGAACATAACGCCACTTGATGAAATATCACTGCGAACCATACGTTGAATGCCAGCGGAAAGCGCAACACCGCGGTGGTCGTAGCCTTGATGTACACGGTAAGAAATAGCACGGTCGTTAAAAAGAGAGGCAAAAACGTGTTTAATCGCTACCATTACAGCATCGAGTCCACGAACGTTTAGAAAGGTTTCTTGCTGGCCAGCGAAAGAAGCGTCTGGCATATCTTCAGCGGTTGCAGATGAACGAACAGCAAATGAGGCATCATCAGCAAAACCACCTGCAAGCTTAGCGTAAGCTTGTTCAATATCGCTTTGCATATCAGGTAGGAATGGGGTATCGATAATCCATTGACGAATTTTTGCACCGCATTCAGCTAAAGCATTTACATCACTGACATCTAAATCATCAAGCAACCGATAAATTTTATCGTTTACACCACTTTGTTCTAGAAATTCATTAAAAGCAAACGAGGTAGTTGCAAAGCCACCAGGCACTTGCACACCCACATTCGAAAGATTGGAAATCATTTCACCCAATGATGCATTTTTACCGCCAACACGGTCAACATCATTCATTCCTAAATCTTCATACCAAAGCACGTATTCTTGCACGACAACATCTCCACTAGACATAATAAAATTTAAGAAAGCTATCTATCAAAAATATGCTAAAAATATCTTTCTTAACGCTTTTATCTATTTTTGTACTAATAAGTGGTTTATTTCATGCCACAGACATTTTACACTGCTAACCTTGAAACTAAAGTACTATTTAAATATTTTCACCTTTCATTTCAGAATAATATATAGGATAAAAAATGCGGGCAGCTTTTTATATTTCGGACGGCACAGCAATAACATCTGAAGTTTTTGGTCATGCACTGTTATCTCTTTTTCCTATGGAGTTTGAGCATGACACTATTTCTTTTGTTGAAACAAAAGAAAAAGCAATTGAAGCATGTAAACGTATTAATAAAGCAGCCAAGCGAACCGGTATGCCGCCCTTGGTATTCCATACCTTTGTTAATCCAGATATTAGAGAAATTATTGACGGCTGTGATGGGGTTATTTATAACTTCCTCGAGCACTTTATTGCCCCACTTGAAGAAAAGTTGGGTATTAAAGCAAAACCTAAAGCCCATAGAACCCATAGTATTCATGAAAACAGTTATGATTATCGTATCGACGCGGTTAACTACTCGTTAGCTAATGACGATGGCTCAAATGTTACTAACTATGAGCATGCCGATGTTATCCTCGTTGGTGTTTCTCGCTCTGGTAAAACACCAACAGCGCTTTATTTAGCACTGCAATATGGTATTAAAGCAGCAAATTACCCTTTTACCGATGATGACATGGACGAATTAAAAATACCGTCGTTTTTAAAAATGCATAAAAAGAAAATATTTGGCTTAACAATAGACGCAGAAAGACTTGTCGATATTCGCGATGGCAGAATGGCAAATACAAAGTACTCTTCTGCTCGCCAATGTCGGATGGAAATACGAGAAGTTGAAAAGCTCTATAAACAAGAAAAAATTCCCTTCCTAAATACGACTAAACTGTCTGTTGAAGAAATAACGGCTAAAATACTATCAGAAACCGGTCTTCAGCGTTATAAATATTAACTTATAACAATTTAGTTTCATTAATTCTTCGAAAGCGGTTCACATAATTGCTTATATTCGTTATGTTAGCGCGATAATATTATTGCGCTGCATCAATATATGCAGGCTAACCAGCATTTGAAAGAACATGACTATAAAAACAGATGAATTTAGAACCACATTAATTGATAATTTAGTTTCGCCTGCTGAACTTGCAGAGCAAATACCGCTTGACGACGACACCGCCAATTTCATCATTAAAAGCCGTAAAGAAATTGAAGCCATCATTAAAGGCGACGACAAACGTTTATTGGTTATTATTGGCCCTTGCTCAATACATGACACTGAAGCGGCCATTGACTACGCAAAAAAATTAAAAGTACTGCAAGAAAAGTATGCCAGCGAATTACTGATAGTCATGCGAGTATATTTTGAAAAGCCTCGTACCACTGTCGGTTGGAAAGGTTTAATCAGTGATCCTGATCTAGACAAATCATTTAAGGTTGCTAAAGGTTTAAATTTAGCCCGCAATTTATTAATGGAAATTAATAAATTAGGTTTAGCTGCCGGAACTGAATTTTTAGATATGGTAACTGGCCAGTATATTTCAGATTTGATCAGTTGGGGGGCTATTGGTGCGCGTACAACAGAAAGCCAAGTTCATAGAGAATTAGCTTCTGCGCTTTCATGCCCTGTTGGTTTTAAAAATGGTACTGACGGAAACATTCAAATAGCCGTTGACGCTATAAAAGCTTCTAGCGTGCCACACGTGCTTTATTCACCTGATAAAAGCGGCCAAATGTGTATTTATCAAACACATGGTAATCCATACGCACACGTAATTTTACGAGGTGGTAAAGAGCCAAACTATCAAGAAAAGTATATTACACAGACCTGTGAGACATTAGATAAAGCAGGTTTACCTGAGAAAGTAATGATTGATTGCAGTCATGGCAATAGTTATAAAGATCATAACAAACAAATTGACGTTGCAAATTCATTAGCTGAGCAAATAACAACAGGTAATCAATCTATATTTGGTGTAATGATTGAAAGCTTTATGGTTGCAGGAAATCAAAAAGTTGTACCAAATGAGCCATTAGTTTATGGTCAAAGTATTACCGATGCATGTATCAATTTAGATACCAGCGAAGACATACTAACGGTTTTAGCTAATGCAATTAAAACCAGAGTGTAAAACCAGAATGTAAAACCAGAGTGTAATAGCAGTAAAACTCAAGATTGGCATTTCTGGGGAGTCGGCTTTAATCTAAGCTACCTTATTTAACCTGAACTCTGGATAATGCGTACTTGATACGCAAGTTGCTGCTTATCCAGAATTCAGGTTATTTAATGTGATGCTCTGAAACTTAAATTCAAACAATAAAAAAACCGGATATCAAATTGATAGCCGGTTTTTTATTTTTAACGTATTGTTAAAACAAAACTAATCAATAACAAAAAGCTCGTTATTAAAAGAAGTTCGCTTTAAATTCAACACCCCAGAAACGAGGTTCGTTAACATAACCTGTTAAGTTATTGAAATCGATCGCACCAGTAAGTTGCTCTTCATCAGTAATATTACGACCAAATACAGCCACTTCATATTCAGCGCCGTCGGTGTACCATTCGTACCCAACACGTATACCGCCTTCTAGTAAGCCATCGCCAGTAAACTCTGTTGACTCATATAAGAAGAAGTTAACTTCACTACGGTAAGACCAATCTGTGTAAATATAAAGTTCACCATCAGCAATTTCTTTAGTCCAACGAGCAGCAAAGTTTGAAATCCACTCTGGAGATTGCGGTAGTGAGTTACCATCGATTAACGCTAAACCGTCACCATTTAGTGGTGAAGTTACTGTACAACCACCGCCACAACCTGGCACAGCTACATTTTTATCTTGTAATTCTGTATGGTTATAACTAACGCTTGCTGTTAATACTAAATCGTCTGTAACAAAGTATTCTGAGTCAAGTTCAAAACCGTAACCAACTGACTTATCAGCATTAAGTAAACTTGCTACGTTACCAGTACCACCAACAGCTGTTAATTGTTGGTCATTCACAACATAGTAGTAAACCGAGCCATCAACACGTGCGGTATTTTCTAAAAATACTGATTTAAAACCAGTTTCTACAGAGTCAACAGTTTCAGAATCAGCTGTTGTTGAGTTAGCTGAGAATAATAAACTACGTCCTTGGATACTTGGCGCACGGTAACCACGAGCTAAACGTGCATAAACGTTAGTTTCATCATTTAATTTGTAGCTAGCACTTAAGTCACCACTGACTTGTGAATCTTGTACATTGTTACTTTCAGTAAAGCTTGGTGCGCCAAATGGAGATTGAACTAATTCGCCATCCCAATCACGTTTGTCGTCTGAATAACGTAAACCACCGTTAATCGTTAACTTATCTGAAACTTCATAATCAAGTGATGCAAAAACTGCCCACGCCGAAGTTTCCATTTTTTGGATAGCAATACCGTTTTGTGCACCACCACCTAAAGTATCAAAACTTAAGTTGTTAATCGTTAAGTCTTCATCAAAAAGGAAATAACCAAATTGATAATCAAACTTACCTAAGTCATTACTCGCGATACGTATTTCTTGAGTAATTTGTTTGTGATCTGGCATTCTTGCGCCAGTTTCTGATGGGAATGGAATAAAACCAGGTCCCATTTCAGGTAAGAAAGAAGCACCGTAGCCACCATCAATATCACCAACTGAAAACATTTCAGCAGACTCATAACCAGTAACAGAGGTTAGTGTGTGATCGCCCATGTCATATTCAAGCCTTAAACTAGCACCTTTCATATCAACCGTTTGGTTGTTACGAGAAGCAGCATCATGAAATACAGTTTCACGATCAAAGTCATCAACTAATTCATTAGTGCCCGGCTTGATGATATTTGCTCTAAAAACACGAGCATCAGCTTCTGCATCACGAAAATGATAGTTAAACAATGCAGAGAATTCATCACTTGGTTCCCATAACAATTGTAAGCGACCAGCAGTTTCACTGTAGCCACCTAGTTGGTCTTCAGCTTCAAAACCAGGTGCTTTGTTATCTATCCAATCATCACGATCTTGTTGTAATAATGCAACTCGAGCTGATAATGTATCGGTTAAACTACCACCTACTGCTACACGTAAATCAGTGGTATCAAAACTACCGTATGAAGCAGAAACACTTGCGTCAAAATCTTGTGTTGGCTTTTTCGATTGAACTTTAACAATACCAGCGGGAGTATTACGTCCAAACAATGTTCCTTGAGGACCACGTAAAACTTCAACGCGCTCAATGTCAAACATTGGCATACCTTTAGTTAAGGCATTTTCTAAAACAACATCATCGTATATTAACGATACTGGTTGTGAGGCTAGTAGATCAAAATCTGTGTTGCCTAAACCACGAATATAAAATCTAGGGAATGTACGACCAAAAGAAGATTCAATGAGTAAGCTTGGTACTTTAGCTGAAAGTGCTCTAACATCCATACCAGATGAACCTAAAACCTCTAATTTTTTAGGGGTAAGTGCTGATACAGAAATTGGAACTTCTTTGATATTTTCTGTACGCTTACGAGCGGTAACTTCTATAACTTCAACGCCAACAACATCAGCGTTTTTAGCACTTTCTTCTGCTAATGCTGATGTTGAAACACCTGCAGCAGATGCTAAAATAGCCGCATTTACGCATAGTGCGAGCGACGTCTTCTTAAAAACATTCATGTAGTACTCTCCCAAGAACTGTTTATGTTTTGTGTAAAAATTTTTTTTCTCATTTTACTGTATGTTATCAGTAAAGTGGTTAACTTTTAATTGTTATAAATCAAGATCAGATAAAAAACTAGTACCATAAGGCATTTTATCTAATGAAAATAAATCTGCGATAGTTTGACCGATATCAGCAAAAGTACCGCGCTCGCCGATATTAACAGATCGTACCTGTTTGTGAAATGCTATTACAGGGACATATTCACGCGTATGATCGTTACCCGGCCACGTTGGGTCACAGCCATGATCCGCGGTTAAAAACAATACATCGTCATCGTTCATGGCTGAGATAATTTCAGGCATACGTTTGTCAAAGTTTTCAAGTGCTAATGCATAACCAACGGGATCACGACGGTGACCGTAGTCTTGGTCAAAGTTAACCAGGTTAGTAAAGATTAAACTCTTGTCTTGTGCGCTATTTATATGAGTAATTGTGGCATCTACAAGTGCGTCTATACCCGTTGCTTTGGTTTTTTCACTGATACCTTGATGGGCATAAATATCGGCAATTTTACCAACGCTAATCACATGGCCACCCGCTTGTGTAAATGCATCTAGCACTGTAGGTGATGGCGGTAGAATAGAATAGTCACGTCTGTTACCTGTACGGGTAAAATCTGCAGGACTGCTGCCTACAAAAGGACGAGCGATTACACGACCAACATTCATATCGGCAAGTAATTCACGAACTGTTTCACAGTATTTATAAAGGTTATCTAAGCCAAAATGCTCTTCGTGTGCAGCAATTTGAAACACACTATCTGCTGATGTGTAACAAATAGGCAAGCCTGATTTAATATGCTCTTCACCGAGTTTATTAATAATGTCAGTACCTGAAGCATGACAATCACCTAAAATACCTTTATAACCTGTAGCTAGGTTAATTTTATCAATAAGGTCAACAGGAAAAGCATTACCTTCTTTAGGGAAGTAATCCCAATCAAAAAGTACAGGAACACACATCATTTCCCAATGACCACTAGGTGTATCTTTACCGGTACTTAATTCTGCAGCATAACCATAGGCGCCCTGCTCAGGTTTTTGCTCTTCTACAGGAAACTCGCTCTTACCAGCTTCAAATGCCGCTTGAACTAAACCCATTTTAGCTAAATTAGGCACGCTGATTTTACGTTTTTCGTGTTGATAGAAGTATCGCGATAAATTAGCAAAAGTATTGGCATTAATATCGCCAAAATTTGCTGCATCAGGTGCATGACCCACGCCAAAGCTATCGATTACTAAAACTATTGCTCTTGCCATTTTGATTTCCTGTCTTTAATTTACGTATTTTAACAAATTTTAAAAATTTATCCTCGTAAATATTAATAAATTTCATGACCAATTGGTCAACATGTGATACTTTACCAAGCTATAAATTATAGACAACAGATATTTTGTAAATATTTAACGCAGAGTTATTGCTTTTGCTTAAATTTTAATGAATTTCAGATAAATTAGTCCATAATATGAGTGCGGTGAGTTGTTCTTAGTCACACCGCAAATAATAATTACTTAACATTTTGTTAATCATATTTTTAAGGCTCTCTGTTTTGCAAATCAATAAACCGACAATTATCGCGGTAACCGGCGCTTCTGCATCTGGAAAATCACTTTATGCGCAAACAATTTACGATGAATTGTTACCTGAATTAGGATCGAGTGGCATTGCCATTATCAAAGAAGATTCTTACTACAATAGTCAATCACATTTATCGATGGAAGAACGTGTAAAAACTAACTATGACCACCCTAGTGCATTTGAACATAGTCTACTTTCAAAACACTTAACACAGTTAAGCAATGGCGAAAGTGTAGATATACCCACTTATTGCTATAAAACCCATACCCGTTTACCTGAAACAATTCATTTAGATCCCACACCTATAATTTTAATCGAAGGTATTCTTTTATTTTCGGATAAAGAGCTAAGAGATAAATTCGATATTAAAATTTATATAGATACTCCGCTTGATATTTGTCTTGTGCGAAGAATTAACAGAGACACTGTCGAGCGTTCACGAAGCGTAGCGTCAATTACAGAACAATATTTAACGACTGTTCGACCTATGTATCGCCAACATATTGAGCCCAATAAGCCTTTCGCTGATATCGTCGTTACACGTGGCGGGAAAAATAGAATGGCCATTGAAATGCTAAAAGCAAAAATACGTCAGTTAATGAATAAACGCGTATAACGCTATAAAAATTTAAAATTAACTTAAATATAATTTAAATAAATATAATAACGATAACAAAGTAATTTATGAGGTAATTATGGAATTAGGTGCTCTTCGAGGAGTCTTTGGTATTTTCGCTTTATTAGCATTAGCATTTTTCTTATCAAAAGATCGCAGTGCAATAAATTGGCGAACCGTGGGTTTTGCTTTTTCATTACAGATTATATTAGGTGCTTTTGTACTTTACGTGCCTTTTGGTAAAGACATGTTGGGCTCGGTTACTAATGGTGTACAACAAGTTATTAATAGTGCTGAGGCTGGTATAAGCTTTTTATTCGGTGGTTTAGGCACCGATGCCATGTTTGAAAATGGTGTTGGCTTTGTTTTCGCGATTCGAGTATTACCGGTAATTATTTTTTTCTCATCCTTGATTGCTGTACTTTATTATCTAAATATAATGCAATGGGTAGTAAAAATTATTGGTGGCGGATTACAAAAACTATTAAAAACATCTAAGCCTGAATCACTTTCTGCGACCGCTAATATTTTTGTAGGTCAAACAGAAGCCCCGCTAGTTATTCGCCCATACATTTCAAAAATGAGTCAATCTGAACTTTTTGCTATTATGGTGGGTGGTTTAGCATCCGTTGCAGGTTCGATTTTAGCCGGTTATGCAGGCCTAGGGGTTAAACTTGAATATCTTATAGCCGCTTCTTTTATGGCAGCTCCGGGTGGTTTACTTATGGCTAAAATACTCTTACCTGAAACAGAAGAAATCAATAATGATTATAGTGATGTTGAGTTAGCTGAAGCAGGCGATAAACCCGCCAATGTAATCGATGCAGCTGCAACGGGCGCCGCTTCAGGTTTAAAGCTTGCAGTGAACGTTGGTGCCATGCTACTTGCCTTTATTGCTATTATTGCGTTACTTAACTCTATGGTTTCTGGCTTTGGTAATTTACTAGGGTTTGAAGGCATCACCATTGAATGGTTGCTTGGCTATATTTTTGCGCCGTTTGCTTTCCTTATTGGTGTTCCTTTTGAAGAAATGCTTCAAGCAGGTAGTTTTATTGGGCAAAAAATTGTTGTTAATGAATTCTTCGCTTATGTTAATTTTGTTGAAATAAAAGAAACACTTTCACCAACAACCCAAGCTATCGTAACCTTCGCTTTATGTGGCTTTGCTAACTTATCATCTATTGCTATTTTACTTGGTGGTATAGGTTCAATGGCGCCGAATCGCCGTCCTGATATTGCACGTTTAGGCATGAAAGCAATGCTTGCGGCTACTATGGCTAACTTAATGAGTGCTGCTATTGCTGGTGTATTCGTAAGTTTATAACTTAAAGCATTAACATTATAATTTAACAGCCTAGTTTTTCGCTAGGCTGTTCCTATTCTAAATCAAAAAACTACAGAGAAACATCATGAGTACATTAGAAAGTTACGCACAACGTGCATTGCATATGATGGATTTAACCAGTTTAACCGACATTGAAACTGCTGAAGATATTATAAAGCTTTGTCAAACGGCTAGAACTACCTGTGGCAATACCGCCGCTATTTGTATTTATCCTCGCTTTGTTCCATTAGCAAAAAAAATGTTAGCTTTACAAGGTACGCCTGAGATTAAAATAGCGACAGTGACAAACTTTCCTCACGGAAACGATGACGTAACTATAGCCGTTGCTGAAACAAAAGCCGCGATAGCCTACGGTGCTGATGAAGTTGACGTGGTATTCCCGTATAAAGCCTTAATGAATGGCGATGAAAAAATCGGTTTTGAACTTGTAAAAGCTTGCAAACAAGTTTGTGGTAAAAACACACTGTTAAAGGTTATTATTGAAACTGGTGAGCTTAAAACTGACGAACTTATTACCCAAGCCAGCGAGATTTGTATTGCTGCAGGTGCTGATTTCATCAAAACATCAACCGGCAAAGTGGCAACAAATGCGACACCAAAAGCTGCTGAGTTAATGTTAAAGGCCATTAAAAATAAAAATACACAGGTTGGATTCAAACCCGCCGGTGGTGTAAAGAATGCCGAAGATGCTAAGATTTACCTTGACTTGGCGAGTGATATTTTAGGCACAGATTGGGCTACTAAGAGCCACTTTCGCTTTGGTGCCAGTAGTTTACTGACTAACTTACTAAATACTTTAGGCGCGAGTGCTGAAGTAGCAAATCCTTTGAGTTATTAATTGATATTAAAATTAATAAAAACATAAATAACATAAACAATTAAACTCCCATAATTAGGACATTATTGAGCAATGGCACAATTATACTTTTATTATTCAACTATGAACGCCGGCAAGTCGACTCATTTATTACAATCTTCTTATAACTACCAAGAACGAGGCTTAGATACTTTGTTATTTACGGCACAAATTGACGATAGGTTTGCTAAGGGTAAAGTGTCATCAAGACTAGGTATTCATGCCGACGCGCTACTTTTCGATGATAACACTGATATATTCAGCCAAGTAAAGCAGCAAGTTAGTCAACGTAAAATTGCTTGTATCTTAATCGATGAAGCGCAATTTTTAACTAAACTACAAGTAAAAGAATTAACCGACATTGTTGATGAATTGAAAGTGCCGGTATTAGCATACGGTATTCGCACTGATTTTCTCGGTGAGACTTTTAAAGGCAGTGCGGCATTATTAGCTTGGGCTGATAAGTTAGTCGAATTAAAAACAATTTGTCATTGTGGTAAAAAAGCCAACTTTGTTATGCGTTGCGATGAAAATGGTCAAGCGGTACAAGGCGGAGAACAAATTGAGGTGGGTGGTAATGAACGTTACGAATCTTTATGTCGTAAACATTTCAAAGCACAAGTTTGGAATATGTCTGTTTAAATCCTATTAATTGAACTAATACAAATAAAAAAGGAATGCGCTAACATTCCTTTAAATATTATTAAAACTGATGTTTAACGGTAATAATTAGAAAATTTCGTTTTAATGCCCTTCAATAACCACTTCGACTCTGCGGTTGTTATATCGACCCGCTTCAGTTTCATTGGTGTCGATAGGTTTAAGTTCACCATAACCTATTACCGTAATAGCAGATTCAGGTAAATTGCTAGATTGCATAAGAGTTTTTGCAACTATGTTTGCTCTTGATTCTGACAATGGTTGGTTTGATGTTTGTTTACCACGCCAGTCTGTATGCCCCTCAAGTGTTAAGTTAACTTCGTTATATAACGTTAATTGCTGGGTTATTTCATCAATTTTTTGCTTATACTCGCTACTGATAGCTGTAGAGTTATTATCAAACTGAATGATAAATTTTTGTGTTACCGGACAGCCTTTTATATTAACAACTAAGCCTTTAGCGGTATTTTTACATTGATCTTCTTGGTTCAGAACTCCATCAGCATCTGAATCTGGATTGTTAACTGGTATAATAGTCGTCTGTGCTTTGGGTGCTGTTTTTGACATTGATTCAGAATTTGATTTAACCTTCGGTTTAAGTTTGGTAATTGAGCGAGATAAACTTTTCGCTCGCTTAACTGTTTTACTTTCACCGAAGAACTTGCTGATAGTTAACCCTAGATAAATCGCATCTTTATCATAGCTGTCAACTTCAAACCGTGTCATCCAACTATCATTAAACCGCCACTGAACTCCGCCGCCGAATACAAACTGGCTACTATTAAGTTGATCATGGTATTGTTCAAAGTTACTACTGGAGTCTATCAATGAAACCCCTGCCCTGATAAAAGCATTCCATTCACTCCCTACTGGCATAAACCAATAACCGGCTTGTGCAGCAATCCCTGTATACTCGACTTTCAAAGTGTCTATAATATTTGGATTAGAATTATTTAAACGCGCTTCACCTAAGTCGCTATAACTCAACTCAGCAAACCAATGGTCGTTAAATGCATAACCACCATAAAGTTTATAAGAACTGCCATTATTATCGAAGACTTTCCAGCCGGAGTCATTTTCATTAGGATCAAGAAACGACATACCAAGTGAGCCTGAGAGGTACCAGCACCCCTCATCCTCTAGGTTTTGACAATTTTTCTCAGCTTGACTAGAAAAACTCATCGATATCAATAAAGCTATTGCCATGAATTGGCGTTTCCTACGCATTACTACCATGAATAACATTCCTCCAATAATTAAAAATCCACTACTACCTGCACCTTTCAACGTTGACTCAACTTTACGAGGTTCCTGTAAGTTATCGTTGATACCATCATTGTTAAAGTCACCATTTTCTTGGCTGTCTGATATGCCATCGCCATCACTATCAAGATCTTTATAATTCGGTATTCCATCTCCATCTGAATCTATATCACCCTCTACGTTATCGCTTATCCCATCACCATCACTGTCAAGGTCTCGGAAATTTGCTATACCGTCACCATCTATATCAATCAAGTCAAGTGCGTTGTCATCAATGCCATCAAGGTTCGCATCATTGCCAAGGGTAAAGTCAACATCAATAGCATCATCAATACCATCATTGTCACTGTCTACTCCACTAAGTTGCGCAAGTACTTGTTCTTGTGAATCGTTTATACCATCAGAATCAGAATCTAAGTCAAGGTAATCAGGTATACCGTCATTATCAGTATCTGCGATAACAAATATATCATCTATACCATCACCATCATTATCTATACCCCCAGTAGTATCTACATCATAGGCATCATCGATACCATCGCCGTCTGAATCCAGACCTGTAGGTGCAGGTCTATCTGCTTCAAATGCATCTGGTAGTCCATCATTATCACTATCAACATCTAAATAGTCTGGTATTCCATCACCGTCACTATCGCCTACGCCTTCAACTATATCTGCGATGCCATCATTATCGTCATCTTTGTCAACATGTGATGGTATTCCGTCCCCATCATCATCTGTGCCAGGGCTAGTGCCTCGACCACCTGGGTTAGCGTCGTAGCTGTCATAAATCCCATCACCGTCAATATCGTCTGCTGGATCAATCATGCCATCATTATTTACATCTAAGCCAGAACCCGGTGTGCCAATAATGTCAAAAACACCATCATTATTACTGTCTAGGTCGCGATAATCAGGTGTTCCATCACCATCTGTATCTATTGGGCTTATGACTAACACATTAGGATCATCAGCAAAGCCATCACCATTTTCGTCAGTAACACCAGCTTCTTGAGTATCTAACAGGCCATCGTTATCGCTGTCTAGATCATGCATATCTATAATACCGTCTCCATCAGTATCCGTTAAATTGATATCATCATCTATACCGTCGTTATTAACGTCCATGCCTCCGGTAAAGTCGATATCAAATGCATCATCAATACCATCCATATCGGCGTCAACACCACTAACATCGGCTTCAACACCATCGCTAATACCATCGTTATCGCTGTCTAGGTCTAAGTAGTCGGCAATCCCGTCACCATCAGTATCAGTGAAGGTAAGTAAGGCATCATCAATACCATCACCGTCAGCATCAAAACCGCCTGTAACATCAACATCAAAGACGTCATCAATACCATCACCATCAGAATCAGCACCACCAGTTGCATCTACATCATATTGATCAGCAATACCGTCTGAGTCTGAATCGATTGCACTTAGCTGCGACTCTACAACATCTGGAACACCGTCATTATCGCTATCTACATCAATATAATCAGCTACACCATCATTATCAGAGTCTGTTGGTAATACATCATCATCAATACCATCACCGTTAGCGTCTACACCACCAGTTTGGTCGACATCGAAGCTGTCATCTATGCCATCGCCATCAGTGTCGACTCCACTATTACCTGCTTCAAAACCATCGACAATGCCATCATTATCAGAGTCGGTATCTAGATAATTTGGAATACCATCCATATCGTCATCGCCAGTACCTTCAACAATATCAGGAATACCGTCACCATCTTCATCTAGACTAGTGTCTAAGTAGTCAGGTGTTCCATCGCCATCACTATCTCCAGCCCCTTCATCAGCGTCGCTAATGCCGTCGCCATCAGAATCACTATCTAAGTAATCAGGAATACCATCTCCATCGGAATCACCATTACCTTCATCAGCATCATTGATACCATCGTTATCAGAATCACTATCTAAATAATCTGGAATGCCATCACCGTCACTGTCACCGTTGCCCTCGTTTGAGTCATTAATGCCATCACCATCAGAGTCATTGTCTAAGTAATCTGGAACACCATCACCATCGGTATCACCATTACCTTCATCTGCATCGCTGATACCGTCACCATCAGAGTCATCGTCTAAATAGTTAGGAATTCCATCGCCGTCTGTATCACCATTACCTTCATCTGCATCGCTTATTCCGTCACCATCAGAGTCAAGGTCCAGGTAATCAGGTGTTCCATCACCATCTGAGTCAACATTGCCTTCAGAAGCATCATGAATACCATCGCCATCTGAGTCGGTATCTAAATAATTAGGGATACCATCACCATCGATATCGCCAATTCCCTCATCAGAGTCGTTGATACCATCGCCATCAGAGTCAGTGTCTAAATAATTTGGAATACCATCGCCATCAATATCGCCATTCCCCTCGACAACATCAGGAATACCATCACCGTCTGTATCTATATCGCTATCTTGGAAGTCAGGTCTGCCATCTTCGTCGCTATCTGGCAAAGCAATATTATCGTCTACACCATCATTATTAGCATCAACGCCACCGGTTTCGTCTACATCAAATGCATCGTCTATACCGTCATTATCACTATCGATACCTGCTGCACCAGACTCAACACCATCATCTATGCCGTCGCCATCACTATCAGTATCTAAATAGTCAGGAGTACCATCCATGTTAGTATCAGAATTACCTTCTAAAACGTCTGGTAAACCATCATTATCGCTGTCGGGGTCGAGATAATCAGGACTGTCGTCCATATCTGTATCAACGGGTGCAACGTTGTCATCTATACCATCAAGGTTAGTATCTGTGCCGCCGGTTTGGTCTACATCTAAGCTGTCATCAATACCATCACCATCAGTATCATTACCGCTCAAACCTGCTTCAACGCCATCGTTTATACCGTCATTATCACTGTCGGAATCTAAATGGTCAGGTGTACCGTCACCATCTGAGTCTAGTGCGTATGGGCTGGTATTGTCGTCCATACCATCACCATCGCTATCAACACCACCAGTTTGGTCGACATCAAAGGCATCATCGATACCATCACCATCGGTATCTACACCTGTGGCACCATTCTCAAGAACATCAGGTAAGCCATCATTATCACTATCAGGGTCTTTGAAATCTGGTATGCCATCGTTATCAGTATCAATTGGCGTTACTGCATCGTCAATACCATCACCATTCGCATCAATTCCGCCGGTTTCATCAACGTCAAAGTAATCGTCAATACCATCGCCGTCAGTGTCTACTCCGAGAGCACCCGACTCAATGGCATCCGAAATACCGTCATTGTCACTGTCTAGATCTTGGAAATCTGGAGCAGTGTCAGTATCACTATTTGCGGGGGACGAATTGTCATCAATACCATCACCATTAGCATCTGTACCACCGGTAATATCTACATCGAAAGCATCGTCAATGCCGTCCATATCAGAATCAACATTTAAAGCACCAGACTCCCAAAAATCAGGAATGCCATCGCCATCACTATCAATATCAAGATAATCAGCGGCTAAATCACCATCGGTATTCGCTGCTACAACATTGTCATCAACACCATCACCATTGGTATCAACACCGCCGGTTTGGTCAACATCAATCGCATCATCAATACCGTCATTGTCGGTATCATTGCCGCTTGCCACTGCCTCATTCGCATCGGTAATGTTATCGCCGTCTGAATCAGTATCTAAATAATCAGCTATACCATCAGCATCACTATCAGTTATACCTGTAGCAGGGTTATTGTCTGCATCGAGGTTAGCATCTTCATTTGCTGTTGCTATACCATCGTTATCGTCATCTGGGTCAATTGCATCTATTACACCATCGCCATCACTGTCATTAGGATTATTTACATCACCAACTTCAGAACCATCTGGTATACCATCTTTGTCGCTATCGTTACTGGTAGGATCAAGGCCAAGGGCAATTTCATCTTCATCACTAATGCCATCACTATCTTGGTCAAAAATAACCACAACTGACGTCGCGTTCGTATCGTTTCCGGTTGAGTCTTGGCCTGCACCTTGCGCTAAACTAATTGCTACATCGCCGCCGCCATCAGGTGTAACTTCAACGGTATAAGTGTTGCCATCAATTATTGTGAAATTCGCTAAAGTAGAGTTTGTGAATTCAACATCACTGACATCAAAGTTTACAACGTCTTCGCTAAACTCGAAGGTCAGTACAAAGGTATTCGTATTGTTGACCGTGGCAGGCGCATTTAAGATAGACACAATAGGTTGGTCTTCATCTTTATCTGCAGTGAGTTGTGCAGCATTGCCTATATTACCAAAGGTATCAGTTTGGTTGGCATCAACAACAATTACATCTGTGCCATCAGCTATTGCGCTTATATCGAAGGTAGCATTCCATGTGCCATCAGGATTACAAGTAACTGCTTGGCTGCTAGGCGAAGCCCCAACAAGATCGACCGTGACATTACCGTCCCCTATAGTACAGGTACCGGTTACAGGGTAGCTCGCTTTATTAACAATATTGCCATCGACTAATGTATCAATTACAACAACGGGTAGCGTACTATCTTTATCACTTGCTTGGTTAGCAGTTGTGGTTGTATTACCCGATGCATCGGTTTGGTTCGCATTAACAACAATATTGTCTTCACCGTCTGCAATTGCACTGACATCAAATGTTGCGCTCCACGTTCCATCTGGATTACACACTACACTTTGACTAGCAGGGCTTGCTCCCGCTAGCATCACAACAACATTACTATCTCCTATTGAACAAGTACCCGTGACCGGATATGTAGTTACATTATTGGCATTAACTTCAACTAAAGGATCTACCGTCACTGCCGGAACAACCGTGTCTTTATCTGCTGATAATTGCACCGCATTACCCGTATTACCTGAATCATCAGTTTGGTTTGCATTGGCAACAATGGCATTGGTGCCATCTGCAATTGCCGAAACATTAAAGGTCGCAGTCCATGTTCCGGCTGCGGAACAGGCGACTGCTTGACTACTCGGGGTTGCACCAGCTATTGAAGTGGTTACGTTACCATCATTTATCGTACACGTACCCGTAATCACATACGCCGAAGCATTACTGGCATTAGCATCGCTGAGTGCGTTAATCACAACACTCGGTGCAATAATATCTTTATCTGCAGTCGCCTGTGTTGCAGTTCCTGTATTATTAACAGCATCAGTTTGAGTTGCATCAACTACAATAGCATTAGTTCCGTCTGCTATCGCACTTACATCAAAAGTGGCTGTCCAAGTTCCACCAGGCGAACAACTTACGGGCTGATTAGCGGGTGTTGCCCCAGCAATAAACACGGTGACATTACCATCATCAACAGAGCAACTACCACTTACAGTATAAGTACTAGCGTTAGCGGCATTTGCATCGTTTAAGGCATTAATACTCACGGTAGGAGGTACAATATCTTTATTCGCACTTTGCTGAGTAGCATTACCGGTATTACCCGCGGTATCAGTTTGGTTTGCATCAGCAACAATTACGTTAGTGCCATCTGCAATCGCGCTAACATTAAATGTTGAACTCCATGTACCTGCCCCAGTACAACTTACCGCTTGGCTTGCAGGCGTAGCGCCAGCAACAGCAACGGTTACATCACCATCGCCAATGGTACATGTGCCGTTTACAGGATAGCTATTTTGATTTGCATTGTTACCTACTGTTAAAGCGTTAATAACAACTGTAGGTAATACCACATCTTTATTTGCTTCGTCATCAACTGCTGAGTTATTGCCACTTAAATCGGTTTGCTCAACAAATACGGCAATAACATCAGTGCCATCTGCAATGGCAGTGACATTAGTGGTAGCCGTCCACATACCAGCATTACAAGTAACACGCTGGCGCTCAGGCGTTGCACCTGGTATATACACAGATACTTCTGTGCCAGCACTTTCACACATGCCAGTTACGTTATAGCTAGCCTGATTCGTAGCATTAGCAGCAGTTAATGAATTTAAAGTTAATGCTGGGCCAGTAGTATCTTTATCTGCATTTTTTTGTACGGCACTACCAGAGCTATCATTGGCATCTGCAACAATTACTCCAGTACCATCTGCAATAGGGCTTACATCAAAAGTTGCCTGCCAAGAGCCATCTGCACATACCGCAGTTTTTGAAGGTAAGCCAGAAATTAACACTGTTACAGGGGTATTAGCGTCAACACAGCTACCATTTATTGTATATGCGAATTGATTTTCTGTTGTCGCTTTACCTAAGTTATTCAAAGTTATTGCTGATGTGCTATCTTTATCGGCTGCTTTTTGTGTTGCATTGCCTACATTGCTATTTTTATCTGTTTGTGAGGCATTAATAATCACTTGGCCGAAGCCGTTATTAATACTAGAAACATCAAATGTAGCGGTCCAAATACCTTCTGCGCTACAAATAGGCGAGCTGGTGATACCCGAAGGCGTACCATCAAAATCATCTACTACAACAGTAACTACACCATCTCCGACGGTACACGTACCTGATATAACATAAGCAGTATCATCGGCTGCAGTAACTAATGTTGGATCGTCAATAGTTACCACTGGTGCTGTGGCATCAGCCGCACCAGAAATAACAAAACCATAATCCTCAACTTCACCTGAATTAAAACTGCCACCAAAGTCGCCAGATGTTAAAGGTGTATTAGAAATACGAATACGGGCAAAGCTATCTCCTGTTTGAGTGCCAGCAGGAATAGAGTCCCATGCAATGGTGATATCTTCTTCGTAGGTACCTGCAGCAATTTCATCTGTAGCTTCATTTACAACAGCACCAGCGTCTGAAATCTGATTAGTAAATTCGTCGGCTTCAAACGACCCATTACCATCAAAGTCAATCCAAGCCCCAATGTAAGCAGTTTGACCATTAAAGGAAGTTACATTGGCTGTTATAGCATAGGTTGTATCGGTATCGTCTAACTGTGGGAAAGTGGCAATACCGTCATCAACATCATCTCTTGCTGTACCATTACTATCATCAAAACCATCACGAAAGCCGTCAATATCACCGCTAGGCTGAGTGCCCAAATGTATGCCTTCTACAATAGTATGGCTTGGGCCAGATGAAGATAAAAGTGTTTGATAAGAGTCTGGCGCATCGCCTAAATCACCACCTGGCTCTGCACGTAAGCTTTTTGCTCTAAAAAAAGCCCAAGAGTCTAGAGTTGCATCCCCGTCATCGGTAACGCCAACAATTACACTCACTTCTTGATTTGGTGTTACTGAAGCACGACAAGTAACTCTTTTAGTAAAACCGTCCATCTCAGTGGTAAAATTTGCGGTACTGACTTCACCAGAATTTGCTCCTGGGTCATTATTTATAAACAATTCTGGGTTAATAGAAGGGCCAGCTGTTCCCACTGCAGGAGGAAACTCCCCTGCTCGGTTAACGGTATCTATACTAAACGCTTGATTATCGGGTGTGAGGGCACAATTTGTACCATCAACCATGATCTTTAGTTTATCATTAAAGCCTGAATTTACATATTCATTATATTCTTCTGAGCCAAAAACAAAGTCTAATATCAAGGTATCAAACTCAGGCTCAATTGTGAATTGCAGCTTTGCATGATCAAAGCCAGATTCTTCTAGCTCATTATCCAATGAAACCGTTCCACTAATAGTAGTACTTTGATTATCTGCAGTATTGGAGCCCCCCGTTGCGACTACCGGCTCGACTGAACCAGTACTGAGAATAACGCCACTGGAAAAGTCATTATCGCCAGTTGGGTCTAACAAGAAGCCGAAGTTATCGAAGACCCCAACCTGAATATTATCGCCTACAAAGTTTGAGCTGGTAATTGTTATCCCACTTCCGGTAAGTCGATTAACCAGATCAGTGGTTGTAATTGTTGAATCATCTTTTTGGGCTACACTTTCTCCTTTAGTTCCGACAGTTTCTGCCAGAGTAATCCCTGAATTTAATGATAATGTAACCAATACAGCAACTAATGACTTTTGCATATAATCCTTCCTGATAATTCATTGTGCAATTTCTAAATGAGCTAATACCTTTATGTAACTAAATTAAAAATGTTTAATTTTAAAATTCCCACCTACAGCTAAACCAACATTTATTTTCGGCATACTATTATCCACCTCAATCAACTGTTTTAGATTGAAACAAACAAAACTCATTGGCATTTGTGTAAAAGGGAGCGCAAACTAAAGCAATACTTAGGTATGTTTTCAGCTTACAGGGAGTTAATTGTAACGAAGAGAAGATTTTAATCCGTGTTTGACTCATGACTACTCCATCTGATCATTAGAAACATTTATTCTACAAGCATAAAATTAATACTAGTAAAGGATTTTCAAATCACAAATTAAAATTCAATTAAATTGTAACCCAGAGATTTATAGTTAATTCAGATGGTTATCTTGGCTACATAATCTTGCCTGTAACCATTAGTATTTAAGGATTAATAACAAACATTAGACAATTAACTTATAAATAAACTGATTAAAACCTAGGTTAAATAGTGTCGAAAATGGGGGGGATTATTAAAGCTTTTATTGATGAAAGGGAAAGATTCATTATCACTAGCTGATGTACGAATTGATAAAGCATTAATTAAACAGAAATACTGTTATGTAGCTGGATAAGTTGATTGCTGGCCAGTGCAAATGGTTAGCCAAAAATTAAATAAAAAAACAAAAGAGCTTGATGCCCCAAAATAGGTTAGCTTACTCAATTTACGTTGTAAGCTAACCTTTAATTAACGATGTAAACTCGTTCTATTTTTGAATAAAAAGTCTTAGTAACTTATAACATTAAGTCACTTCTATTGCTTTTTTCTGGGCAGACATTCGATAAAAGGCAAAAAACAAAATAACCGCAATTTGCGCAATAGCTCCCTGCCAGGTTGAACCTACACCAATCCAAGGTAAATCAACATGTATTGGCAAGGCCGAAATACCGATCACTGCAGCTTCTTGTAAAGCGCTAATCGCTTTACCCATTAAGATAAATGCTAATGCGAGTAACAAATAAGTGGTCATAGAGAAAAAGCGCGCAATAGGTAATTTTATTGAATACTTTAATATCACCCAAGCGACTACCGCTAAAATAACCACACCGACTACAAAACCAGAAACCGCAACAGAATATTGCTCAGACGATGCTTGTGTTAACAACGACTGATAAAATAAAACCGTTTCAAACACTTCACGATACACGGCAATAAATGCAAGTAAGGTTAATCCCCATAATGTACCTGCCTTTAACTGGGTATTAATATGTTTTTGAATATAGGCTTGCCATTGCTCAGCATTGGTTTTACTGTGCATCCATATACCTACATATAACAGCATAACTGCGGCTAGTAGTGCTGCAACACCTTCCATTACTTCACGGCTTGCACCACTTATGTCTATAAGAGACTGTGCTAAAGCCCATGTTGCAACGCCGGCTATTAAAGCTAATATCCAACCAGCATGTACATATTTAACTGCATCACGTCTGTTGGTTTTAATTAGTACTGTCATGAGTGCAATAACTACTAATAATGCTTCAAGCCCTTCACGTAGTAAAATCACCAAACTCGCAGAAAACAAAGCACTGCTTGATAATGCTGCCCCTGTTAAAAGTTGCTCGGCTTCATCTAACTGAGTAAATATTTCAGCTGATAATTGTTTAAGTTGTTCTTCTTCCCCTGCCGTATTAATAACTTGTCGCAAATTAATAAGGTTTACTTCTATGTTCTTACGTAAAACTTCGTCTCTTGCATCTAAACTATTTTCAATTAATTCAAAACCATCAAGGTAAGCACTCACGGCAAGAGTATTAGCTTTGGCATATTCATTATTATGAAAGGCACTAATGGCAGCACTTAGTTGGCTTTTAGTGATATCAATTGGATTTTGTTGTTTATTAAACAATAAAGAAGGCGTTGAACGATATGTATCAATAAAATTGGCGTTAATATTTTCATCACTATTGATTAACTGGCTAGGATTAAAGTTTATCCAGTTTTGCAAATCAATGTCTGGTGCTGAATTTGTTGGAGACTTTATTGAAGGTTGTATTGCATTAGTTTTATCTTTAAATGCAAGTCCACCAACATAAAATGCTAATGACCAACGTTGCTGTTCTTTCAGCTGTGTAAACGCTGGCATTGCAGTATCATCTAAGCCGTTAGAAATAGCGTCAAACAAGCCTAACAATGAGCGGTTTACTGCTCTTGTTTTATCAGTAAAGTTGGTTGGCTCTGGTGATAAGCCCTTTGCTAAAATACCATCACCTTTGCCGGTAGCACCATGACAGCTAACACAGTTTTCTTGAAATAAAGTTTGTGTATCTTTTTCCGGTAATAATCTACTCGGTAATAATGACTCAGGTAATATAGCTAACAACTGACCACGAATTGTTGCGCTTATTTGGCGAATGTTACTTACAGACTCTTTGTTTTTAATCGCTTGTTCTAACGCTAACGATTCATTATAAATTGCTGCTTTTTGCTCCTCGCCAATTTGACTCGAAACTCGCTCAACAATCATAGATGAAAACTCAAGCATTTCTTGGTATTCACCTTCATTAATCACTAAACCATTTTCAACCGCATCAGCGTAATCAACACCTATATATTCTGCTAACTGAGCTAACTGTCGTAATTGAGCGGTATCGTTAGTTTGGGCAGAAGCCTGTATTGAAAGCAAATTAAGCGACAGAAAAAGCACTGTCGCTATGCTGAATAACGTGTGTTTAATTTTTAATAATAAACTATTGGAATGACAAAAATAGGTAGCGCTTTTCTTCATGTTAAATAACCTTAACCACATTGCGTAATGATAACTATTATCAATTGTAAGCTATGTATTAACAAATGTAATTAATTAAATTTACTTAAAATGTAGCTAAAGTGTAATAGTCTAAAGTACTAATGTTTAAAGATTATTCTGAAGGCTATTTATTCACGATATTCTTAAAATAATTTGAAGTTAATTTTCAACATTAGGTCGATTTAACGCTATGATAAATACCACGTAAGTTAATCAATTAAATGTTACCTAGTCTGTTCCATTTCAAATTGCAGCCTCATTAAGTCATCCCTTAATACACTAAAATTAAAGCGGTCAACTTTTAACTTTAATCTTGCCTATTTTCTCATAAGCTATTGATTTACAATAATCTACAGATAATTCACTCATGCTAATATGCATTATATTTAAGACTGGTTTATTTAACTAATAATGTTCCGTTATACATTTTCATTTGGCAATGGAATACATATTCACCTTGTTGCATAGCCGGTAGTTGTATTTTTACAAGTTTATTAAGCGGTAGTTCTGCGCTTATGTCAAAGTCAGGGAACATCACAGTCGCAGCACACGAGCTAGAGTCTTTGCGAATAAAATTAATATTTAAAGGCTTATTCTCAGGCGATAGCAGATGAGCAGGTTGATAAATTCCTGAATCAACCACCACAGTAACTTCATTACTGCACTTGTTATCAATCTTTTCACTTTTAACAGCTACCGCTGTTGCCGTAGGTTTATATAGCCAAAACCACCATATAATTAAAATAATTAATCCTAAGCCCGTTAAATTGATCAGTAACATGCGTTTGCCCTTTAATTATTTCTATTGTGGTTTGAATAAGCGTAAACGGTTGGCATTACTTACCACCGTTAATGATGAAAATGCCATTGCAGCACCGGCGACAACGGGGTTTAACATTAAACCAAAAAATGGATACAAAATACCTGCGGCAACAGGTATACCGGCCACATTATAAATAAAGGCACCAAACAAGTTTTGTTTAATGTTGGCTAATGTTGCTTTACTCACCGCAATAGCATCAGCAAGGCCATGTAAAGATCCTCGCATTAATGTAATGTCGGCACTTTCAATCGCTACATCTGTCCCTGTGCCAATAGCAAAGCCAACATTAGCTAAGGCTAAAGCGGGTGCATCATTAATGCCATCTCCTGTCATACCTACAATTTCACCTTGCGCTTGTAACTCAGCAACTTTGTTAGATTTTTCTTCCGGTAGCACTTCAGCAAACACTTCTTTAATACCAACTTGCTGTGCTACTGCATTTGCCGTTGCTCTGTTATCACCCGTTAGCATTACCACTCTAATATCTTTAGCTTGTAGTCTTTTAATGGCAGCCACTGAGTCAGCTTTAATCGGATCTGAAACCGCTATAATCGCCACTAATTTATTATCAATAGCTAAATACATAGGTGTTTTTGCGCTATCAGCAAGTTGCTGCGCACGTGCTACAAAGTCATTTAACGCTATAGCGTTTTTTAACATCAGCTTTTGGTTACCAAAAATTAACTGCTGATTGTTTAACTTAGCTTGCACCCCATAGCCTGCAATAGCGTTAAATTCTGAGGTGTTCTCAAGTACAAGATTCTTAGCAAGTGCTGAGTCAACAATAGCTTGGGCAAGTGGGTGCTCTGAGTTGCTTTCAATACTTCCAGCTAAGGTTAAAATTTGTTGCTCGCTATAGTTCCTGTCAGCAATAATAATGTCAGTAACTGAAGGTTTTCCCTCAGTAATTGTGCCTGTTTTATCTAATATCATTGCAGTAATTTTAGAGGCCGTTTGTAGCGCTTCACCATGTCGTATCAACACCCCCGATTCTGCAGCTTTACCGACACCAACCATAACAGACATAGGCGTTGCTAAACCCAGGGCACATGGACAAGCGATAATTAACACCGTTGTTGCTGAAACAACGGCATAAGCAATAACAGGATCTGGTCCAAAGTTAAACCAAACTAAAGCGCTTAGAATTGCAATTATCATGACAACAGGAACAAAATACGCTGAAATTACATCGGCTAATCGTCCAATTGATGGCTTAGAGTTTTGTGCTTTTTTCACCATATTAATAATGTGTGCTATGGCTGTGTCTTTACCTATTCTCGTGGCTTGAAATAAAATTGAGCCTGATTTGTTAAGTGTGCCAGCAACAATTTCATCGCCCTTACCTTTTTCAATAGGCATAGGTTCGCCTGTTAACATTGATTCATCAATGGCAGTATTACCCTGTATTACAACCCCATCTACAGGCACTTTTTCACCTGGACGAACGCGTACAATGTCATCAAGTAAAACCTGTTCAATCGCAATATCAAGCTCTTTATTGTCCCGTACAACCCTCGCGGTTTTAACTTGTAAGCCAATTAAACGTTTTATCGCTTCACTGGTTTTTCCTCTGGCTTTGACTTCAAGCGCTAAACCTAAATTGATTAAACCAATAATCATGGCGGTGGCTTCAAAATAAACATGGCGAGCCATCTCTGGCAACACCATAGGAAATAAGACCACTACCATAGAATATAACCAAGCAGTGCCTGTTCCTAAGGCAATTAAAGTATCCATATTAGCGCTATGATTAACCAGTGACTTCCAAGCACCTAAGTAAAAATGTTTACCCGAAAAGTACATGATAGCCGCACACAAAACCCCAATAAATAACCAAACAGTTCGCGCTAAAGATGTGTCAGCCGTCATTGCCCCACCAGCCAGGCCATAAACAATTAACGGAATTCCTAAACCTAAGGCCATCCACATTTGTTTGATTAGGCTGTTATAATATTTTTGATCAGCAATTTCTTTCTCATCGATTAATTCATTATCGCTGCTCTCATTAACACTTTTGGCGTTATAACCAATAGATTCAATCGCGTTAATCAATACTTTAGCGTTAACATCACCTGTAATTGAAACCATGCGTAAAGCAAAGTTCATTTGTGCATTCTCAACACCAGAAATATTGTTTAATACGGTTTCAATTTTGCCTACACAACTCGCGCAACCGGCTCCTTCAATGATTAATTCTTGCGTCGATTCAGTTAATTTACTCATCACTTTTCCTTTGCTAGATTAATATTTCCCTGCTTCTATTAGGTGACATATCATTTGTCCAGTTGGCGCTTTATCAGGCTTACTTTGCCAATCATCAATCGCGCTTCTTAGTTTTTCTCGTAATTCAAATGCTGCTTGAAATTGCTTTTCTGTTTCAGCCAAATGATTTTCGATAATCTCTCTAACCAATGGACAAGCAAAATGTCCTTTATCGGATTCCAATAAAATATTTTTGATCTCTGCAACTGAGAAGTTTAATTGCCGAGCACTTAAAATGAATTTAAGTCTATTCTGCGCAGTTTTCCCATAATTTTTATAACCATTCGTTGGATTTTTACTTGCCGTTATAAATTCAATTTTGGTGTAATATCGAACGGTATCAGGCGTGGTGTTCATTGCATTTGCTAGCTCAGTAACTGTCATAGCTTTAACCTTTGGTCGATAAATTAAGTAGCTTAATTTTAATAATTTGAATAGATTTTACAGCTGTGTCTAAGACACAGGTCAAGCGAATAATGTCAAAAAAACTGTCTTTCAAAACAGTTACCTTTAAAACCATAACCTTCAAAACTATTGCCTCCTAAACCATACTCTTCGAAACAACCCCCTTCGAAACAGTGAGCATTTAAAATACCCACGCACTTGGCCTTTTCACATTAATTTTTATCATTCCCTATGACTTATTATCACTTAATTTTCCTAGACATTACTGGCTAAGTTGACAATAAAGCTAGCGATGACTTATGAATACAAACAATACCGTCTGCGGCATTAACAGCGAGTAAGCTGTCGTCTTCAAAAGCTACATGGCCTGGTTGTGCCGTAGGTTTGTATGCAGCTAATTCAATATGGGTGGCGGCCCATAAATCTTTGTCTAACTTAATTAATAGCCCCATATGCCCAAAACGCTTAACTTTTTGGTCAATATCATTTATCGACATTTTAAAATCTAAGATTCGTTCAGCAACATCTGTTCTAGGCCAATACGAGTGGTTAATTTGTGGGCGTGCAGCGTTATAGTAATGTTCGATATTGTCAAAAAAACGTTGTAACAAATTTACGGATTCAAGATGTACTTTTATCATCAAGGTGGTTAGCGTTTCATTGGCAGATTGTGACAACTGGCTCTGTAATATAATGTCACCACAATCAAATTTTTCAGCAATTTTATGTAACGTTATTCCTGAAAATTTTGGCTGCGTTATTAAAAAAGGTAAAGGTGTTGGGCCTCTACCCTCAGGCAATAATGTCGGATGAATATTAATGGCATACTTTACTTTGGTTACGGGGAGTAAATAAGAGTATTCAGCAACAATAAACATCTCTGCCCCGAGTGTTATTAATTGATTTAATTCACTCTCGCTCGGTTTATGGCTATGTAAAGGGATACAGTTGTCAGCGCATACGCTATCGATAATCGAAGAGTTACGTGCTGAATTATTTTTATATACTCTTAGTATTTCATGACCTTGGGCCAATAAATACTTTAAACATGAGGAGAATAAATTATTCCCAAAATAAACAATTTTCATAATCAGATTTCAATATAGTGGTTCAAAATAAAGCTTTTAAATATTTTATAAATAATATTTAGTTCAGCTATCTAAGTTAAGTAAAGGTATGGGTGAACTTATCATTAATTTTGCTGCAAATATTTTACGAGTTACTTTAGGTTTAAAACCAAGTTTAAGCATATGTTTGAATACCTTGCACAGCTTATTCAGTAATAAGACCTTTAATTAAGCATTAAAATTACCATAACAGGATTATTCGTTGATAACCCTGTTTCCACACGTAACTTATTTATAACTTTAGCTAGCCCTGTAAATATAAAAAGTTCATCAGCCCATTATTTGTTTTTGCAATCTCTAGCGTTAATCGATGAACAGCGCCATAAATAAAACAAAGCAGGTAAAACAAGTAAGGTTAATATCACCGCACTTAACATGCCGCCAACCATAGGAGCTGCTATTCTGCTCATCACTTCAGAGCCCGTACCTGTGCCATATAAAATAGGTAGTAAGCCAACAATAATGGCAGCAGCAGTCATCATTACTGGGCGCACGCGCATGCCAGCGCCATGCAACACCGCCTGAAATAAATCTGCTTTTGTTGTGGTAATATTTTTTGAGCTATGATCCTCTAACATGGTTTTATAGGCTTGGTTTAGATACACCAACATAATCACACCAATTTCAACCGCCACCCCTGCAAGGGCAATAAAACCAACCCCTACTGCTACTGAGAAGTTAAAGCCCTCTAAATACATCAACCAAATACTGCCTACCATAGCGAGCGGTAATGTTCCCATAATCATCGCTACTTCAATGACATTTCTAAAGTTTAAATAAAGTAAAATAACAATAATAAATAGTGTTAAAGGCACCACATACGCCAACTTAGCTTTTGCTCGCTGCATATACTCGTATTGGCCAGCCCAAGTAACTGAGTATCCTGCAGGTAGCACTAATTGCTCGGCAACAACTTCCTTAGCCGCTTCAACATAAGTACCAACATCGACACCTTCAATATCGACATACGACCAACCATTTAACCGAGCATTTTCAGATTTAATACCTGGTGGCCCCTCTTCAATATAAATATTGGCAACATCGCCTAAGGCAATACGCTGACCATTGGGTGTCACTAGAGGTAATATTGATAATTGTTCAGGCGAGTCACGATAGTCTTGCAAGTAACGCACATTAACGGGGTATCGCTCTAAGCGCTCAACGGTTTGAGTAACATTCATGCCGCCAATCGCAGTAGCAACCACTTGTTGAATGTCAGCAATGTTTAAACCGTAGCGAGCAGCTTTTAAACGTTGAATATCGACTTTAATATAACGACCGCCAGCAACGCGTTCAGCGTAAACAGACGTAGTACCTGGTACAGTTTTTAAAATAGTTTCTAACTGCAGGCCTATGTCTTGAATAACCGATAAATCTGGCCCTGCGACTTTAATGCCAACGGGGGTTTTAATGCCTGTTGCTAACATATCAATACGGGTTTTTATTGGCATAACCCAAGCGTTAGTTACCCCTGGAAGTTTGACTAAAGCATCAAGTTCTTTTTTCAGGCTCTCTGCTGTTACACCTGCTCGCCATTGGTCTTGAGGTTTAAACTGAATAAAAGTTTCTATCATGGTGAGTGGCGCAGGATCGGTTGCGGTTTCTGCACGCCCTACTTTACCAAACACTGTTTTTACTTCTGGTACCGTTTTAATCAATTTGTCAGTTTGCTGAAGTAGTTGGCGAGCTTTACCAATTGAAATACCCGGATACGTGGTTGGCATATACATTAAATCGCCTTCATCAAGCGGTGGTATAAACTCACTACCAACTTTATTAATTGGATAGATGCCAATAGCCAAAACAATTAACGCTACAAATAACGTTACTTTAGGAAAGTTTAAAACGGCTTTAAGTGCTGGCATATAAATAAAGGTTAAAAATCGATTAACCGGGTTTTTATGCTCGGGTAGCACTTTACCTCGAATAAAATAGCCCATTAATACCGGCACAAGTGTAATAGCCAATGCCGCACTCGCCGCCATGGCATAAGTTTTGGTAAAAGCGAGTGGCGCAAACATGCGCCCCTCTTGCGCTTCTAAGGTAAATACCGGCACAAAACTTACGGTAATAATAAGTAAACTAAAGAATAACGCAGGGCCAACTTCACTGGCTGAGTCAGCCACTATTTGCCAGCGGTTCTCTTTTGTTAGTGGGGTCTTTTCCATATGCTTATGCATGTTTTCTATCATTACAATAGCCCCATCAATCATCGCCCCTATGGCAATAGCAATACCGCCTAACGACATAATATTGGCGTTAAGCCCTTGTATATGCATGATGATAAATGCGGTTAAAATACCCACAGGTAAACTGATAATCGCGACTAATGATGAGCGCACATGAAATAAGAAAATAATGCACACTAATGCCACTACACCAAACTCTTCTAATAACTTAAATGCTAAATTATCAACAGCGCGTTCTATTAATGCAGATCGGTCATAAACCGGCACAATTTCTACACCATCTGGTAAACCTTTTTTAAGTTTTTCAAGTTTGGCTTTTACGCCATTAATTACTTGTTGAGCGTTTTCACCAAAACGCATAACCACAATACCGCCAACCGTTTCACCTTTGCCGTTAAGCTCAGCAATACCTCTGCGCATTTGCGGGCCTGTGCCAATATCAGCGACATGTTTAAGCAATAATGGAGTGCCATTTTTATTTAACCCAAGCGGAATATGTTCTAGATCTTCAACGCCTTTAATATAGCCAGTTGCTCGCACCATATATTCTGCTTCAGCCATTTCAACCACCGAAGCACCAATTTCTTGGTTACCTTGCTTAATGGCGGTTTGAATAAGCGAAAGTGGAATACCATAAGCACGTAATTTGTCAGGATTTACGTTAACTTGATACTGTTTCACCATACCGCCAAGTGCGGTAACTTCAGACACACCCGGTACCGTTTGTAATTCAAACTTTAAAAACCAGTCTTGAATGCTGCGAAGTTGGCTTAAATCATGTTGGCCAGTGGTATCGGTAAGCGCATATAAATAAACCCAGCCCACTCCTGTGGCATCAGGCCCAAGTTGTGGACGCGCATCACTGGGCAAGCTTGGTGCAACTTGGCTTAGATATTCAAGTACTCTAGAACGCGCCCAATATAGATCGGTATCTTCATCAAAAATAACGTAAACATAAGAGTCTCCGAAAAAAGAATAGCCGCGAACAGTTACCGCGCCAGGCACAGAAAGCATCGCAGTGGTCATTGGGTAAGTTACTTGGTCTTCAACCACTTGTGGCGCTTGTCCGGGATAACTTGTTTTTATAATAACTTGCACGTCAGATAAATCTGGCAGTGCATCAATCGGCGTTTTACTGACCGAAAACAAACCTACACCCACCAATAAAACCGTTGCCAATAACACCAAAAAGCGATTAACAATCGACCAGCGAATAATAGCAGTAATCATTTTGTCTTTACTCCTGGTTAGTGGTTTGAATGATCAATCGGAGCTACGTTCAACGCAGCTTCAGAATTGTTTTTTTCAGTTTTTGACAATGTTGAAAAATTAGACAATGGCGAAATATCAATAATAACGAAGTCTCCATCACGTATTTCAAAGGTAAAGCTCACTTGCATGCCTTCGTTGAAATTCGCTAAACTAACATTTTTGGCCGTTATAAAATCTACCGTTGCCGCAGGTCTATTCCATTTTTCAATTGCTGAGCGACTGATATTGATCATACCGTGATCTTTCATCAGTGAATTAATGGTGCCTGTAACTGTGGCTGAACTGACTTTCTTAATCGATTCGTTTTCCATGTCACTACCCATTTCCATTGCACTATCCATTGCACTAGGAGTATCAGGAATATGAATATTGGAAATTATGTAATCGCCTTCTGCGGTTTTACTGATTTCTACATGTAAAGTTAACCCAAGCTTTAAGCGTGAGAAATCAACGCTATCAATAACAAGAAAGTCCATAACCATTTCAGGCCAGTCCCACTGAGGAATAGCTTCATGCTCAAGCGTTAACATCTTGTGCCCTGCCATAAGGTTGGTTATTTCACCTTGTACCCAAACCGATACCGGCATTGGTTCTTCACTAGCTGTAGCATCACTTCCTTCGTTTTCAGAATACATACGCTTAAAATCTGATGATTTACTTGATTCTGAATCCAATAAAAATTGTGCTGAACTCACCACCTTATCGCCTTCACTCAGACCAGTAATAATTTCAACATTTTCATTGTCAAATCGACCTACCGTTACCGCAATTGATTTAAAACTGCCTTCACCTAAGGCAAGAACAACACGATCTTGTTTACCGGTTCGTATCAATGCTTCTTTAGGAATAAGCAAGGTGTTATCTGCGTCTGTTGAGTGAATAGCAATTTGTGCGAACATATTAGGTTTAAAAGCACCTTTTTCATTACTAAAACGTAACCTAAGTTTTACCGTTCTGGTTTTAACATCTAAAGTTGGATAAATTAAATCAACTTGCCCTTGCCATGACTGTCCCGGTAAATAATCTAAAGTCATGGTCACAGGTGCGCCTGCCTTAACTTGATTAGCTTGGCGCTCAAATACTTCTGCTTCCACCCAAACCTGCGATAAATCGGCAATAGACATAACCGTTAATCCCGGTTGAACATAAAACCCTTCACGGATATTCAATGTTTCAACCACCCCGTTTTGTGGCGAATAAAAGGTAATGGTTTGCTGTACCTGTTTGGTTTTTATCAGCTGAGATATTGCTGACTGAGGAATTTGTAACGCTAATAAACGATTTTCAGCGGCTTTTATTAGCTGACGATTACTACGGTTGAGCGCCAACACTAACTCTTCTTGAGCATTGACTAGCTCTGGCGAATAAATTTCATACAGCGCTTGGTTTTTTGTTACCGACTCACCTACCGCTTGAACGTAAAGCTTTTCTACCCAGCCTTCTACCCTTGGATGAATATGCACCATTTTTTCTTCATCGTAAGCAATATAACCAACGGTATTTATTTCAGCATGTAAGGGCTTTATTTTTGCCGTAGAAGTTCTAACGCCTAAATTATTTATCACATCAGAAGAAATACGAATGGTACCAACACCTGCATCTGGACCTTGGTTGCTATCTTGGTATACCGGCACCAAATCCATACCCATGGGGGATTTGCCTGCTTTGTCTCTTCTATAATTAGCATCCATAGGCGCAACCCAATATAGCGGTTTATCTTTTGCTGACGATGCTGATGGCTCTTTTCCATTGCTTTCTGCAAAAAGATAAGAGAAAGCAGCACCAGTAATTAATCCACCCAATAAGATGCCAAAAGCAACCGGCTTGAATAGGTTTTTATTGATTGTATTACTCATTAATTAACTCCGAAACAACAGCGACTTGGCCGCTATTGTTGATAATTTTACTACCGTGTGAGCTTGCGGTGTTGAGGTTACCCATAAAGAGATAGTTAAGTTCTAAACGTATTTTCTGCTCTTCAACATTAAGTGTTAACTCGTCTATTTCGCTATTCAGCACCGCAATACGTGAACGAACCACTTCAGAGAAGTCGCCATCGTCATTGGTATAAGCTGACAACGATGCTTGGGCTTGGTCATGAACTTGCGGTAACAACTTGTTTTTATATAAGTCTTGGCGCTGTTTTAAGCTGACAAGTTGACCTTTTGCACTGGCATAAGATGCCATCAATTCACGCAGTAACAATATTTTTTCAGTTTTTATCGATTCTGACTCGTATATAGCAGACTCACGCTCTTTATCTTGTTTATTTTCAGTAAAAAGTGGCAAGTCGAAGGTTACACCAACTGAAAATAAATCAGCGCGACTACTCCCCATTGCATCGTCTGCACGATAACCATAACTGGCATTTACTCCCCATTGCGCTTTATATTTTTGCTCAGCTAATGAAATACCTGCAGAAGTAGCCGCTATTTTTTTCTCAACAGCCAAAACCGCGGGATGATAAGAAAAGTAAGGCAGCAGTGCCATAGGTTTAAGCCACTGTTGTTGCCAAACTAAATCGGCATTTATTAACGCTATCTCGGGCAATTTAGGGTGAGTAATAATGTTATGAAGAGAAAAGTCAGACGCTGAAATTGCTGAATCCATTGAGCTCTCTACACGAGAAAACTGACTTAACCACTGCGAAATCATGCCCTGATAGCGATTTTGTTGCTGCGTTAATACATTTAATCTGTCATCTAAACGGGTAAGTTCTAGCTGTGAGCGCACAATATCTTGTTGGCGAGTTTTACCTAATGCTGATGAATAACTCACTTGTGCAACTTCTGCTAATTGTTCGAAAAGCGATCTGTTTTTTTCGATTAACGCGATACTTTGTTGTACACGATAAACATCTAGCCATAAACTACCAACCGTAACGGCCACTTGTGCTTCACGATTTGCTCTTTGAAATGGCAAGGCTTCACTTTGGGTTTTTAATTGGCCACTTTTTATCGCTAAGCTATCACCACGAGGAAACAACTGTGCAATACCAAATTTTGCTTGAGTCATACCCTCTTGAGCAAAGTCAAAACCATTCACCGGCAAGTTAGCTAAGCTGATTGACACCATAGGATCAGGCAAGGTATTAGCTGCTTGACTCATTGACTCTATCGCTTTTTGCTTATGCACGTTGCCCGTTAACCAAGGGTCATTTTTTTGCGCTGTTTTAATAGCACTCTCAAATGATAACTCGACGCTGTTATTTAGCTCTGTTGCTTGTGTTGCATTAACATAAAGCACAGATAATGCTAAAATTTTTGTATAATATTTAATGCTAAATGTAACTGTTTCGTGTTGTTTAGCCATTAAAATTGTTCCTCATAAGATTGAACATTAGCGTAAACCTCATAACTACCATCAGCTTTCAATTTTAAAACTTTATACGGCTGAAACTTGCCTTCAACTTCCATTCCTGGACTTCCAACAGGCATGGCAGGAACAGATAAGCCGATCACATCAAGGTTATGAGTTTCGTGGAGAAATTGTTGAATATATTTTGCAGGCACATGCCCCTCAAACACAAAACCATCGTTTGAAATAGCGGTATGACAAGAACGGTATCTTGGTGCTATTGATTTTGCTTCTTTAATACCTGGAAAGTCATCAAAACTATGCACTTTAGACTCAAATCCATGATTTTCAACATGACTTACCAAGCTTTACAACAACCACAACTTGGGCTTTTATAAACATCTAATACGATAGCTTTTGATACATTAGCTGGCTCGATAACATTTGGCGACGAAGCGGTTGACGACTCAGCGACTGACATCGTGTTGCTTGGCTCTGGGTTGTTTTCTGAACAACTCGCTAACACCAACACAACTATACAGTAAGCAGAAATTCGTAACTTAAGGCTGACTTTTAATTTGCCGTTTTTAAATATAAATTTTTTAAACATATGGTTTCTAAACTTAACTTTTTTTAAACTTAATACCCCTAATAGGGATACCAATAAATTTGTATATAAAAGGTTATTTTTGAAGCGTGTAGAAACAAAGTTTCTAAACATTGAGCTCAAAAAAGCCTATTACAGCGTGTAGTTTTATAAATACACCAAAATCTGGGCGCACTTATGCTGTAGTTAGCTTAATATTGGCGGACGGTAAAGCGAGTTAAATTGTTGGCGTAAAGCCACACGAGAAGTGTTTAATATTTTGTCTGGATTATCAATAAAGAGGTTAGGCGCTAAGTTATTCATTATAGTTGCAACATTTGAACAACCACCGGTATAGCATTGGCAAATACTGTTGCAACAATCTTGGTTTGAGCTTTCATCTGAGTCATCAACACTTAAAGATTTAGCTGAGGTGTCATCTGATGAGTTAGTCGACATATTATGGTTACTGTGATCCATCATAGTCATCATATTTTGTGATTCTTCGGCTGACTGTGAGCTCATATTCATCATACTTATCATTTGATAAGACATAATAGTAGACGCCATTGCCTGACCTACAAAGGCTAAACATACGCACAGTACTATTGATGTTTTAGCTAATGATTTAGCGTAGTTTGAGAACACAAGTAACCAACAAAAGATGATAATTAACGCAATAATCGCACAGCTTGAGGTTATATTCAACGAAATAAGTAACCACTCAAGTTTTATGAAGTGCATGCGGCTCAGAAAATCTGTTTAATTTGCTAGCACCCATACTAACAATAGGTTTAAGATAGCGCCCTTTTGAAGTACTTGGCTAGATAACGTCTGCTAGCAGCATTTTAATCTAGCTAACTTTTGAAGATTATTCATTTTATGTATTTAGGTTTGTTACATGGTTGTTGTAAGATTTTTTACAGAACAAAGTGATTTTTAAAAACGCTAACATCCCTCAAGTACAAATTATATAACACCAGTAACTTAACCTGATGCACTCATTAAAACGCTTTTTATATACCCAAAAAAAAGCACATTACTATTTATTATCTGGACTTAAAAAATGTTTGAAATTGTTATTTTATCGTTAGCTTTAAGTATGGATGCATTCGCTGTATCTATAGGATCTGTCTCTTATACACATCTCCGAGCCCACGAGACCTCTCTACATCTC
>OJHK01000169.1_pt1 | contig 52895 bp, 51 predicted proteins | sample 1595161 | NCBI WGS metagenome assembly OJHK01 (sample SAMN05416842, study PRJEB24817) | seawater metagenome | isolation source: Sea water | place: Canada:Atlantic | collected 2013-07 | reverse complement strand
CGAGATGTAGAGAGGTCTCGTGGGCTCGGAGATGTGTATAAGAGACAGTTTTAAACTTGGGTAAAAGAGGGATTAGATTATATACCCATTTCACCAGCGTATCCCCAAAAGGAAAGTAGATTTATTTTGAAGGGGTGAGTTTAAGAGTCTTATTAAAACTTCTGGAACAATACGGAGATATGAATCCTGAAAACCCAGAGCTACAAATTGGGATTAGTCAGAGAGAATAAGCTTGCCGTTATGATCTATTGCTAATGAAAACGGGTCTAAAACAACATCTAACATAATAGCCAAGGCGCTTCTAGTCATAGGTTTTTGGGGTTGTGAAATATACTGGGACAAGCCCATAGTCATCAATGCACTTTCATCTATAGGCTCAGAAGTTAATTTAGCAGAATCTAAGAGGGCTTTAAAAAAAGAAAAATCTACCAATTCTCCTGAACCTTCAAGTCCACTAAAAATCGAATAATACTTTTTAAGTCCATCAATAAGCTCATGTCGAGACAGGAAAGCATTGGGATAAAACCAGGTCTGATTAGCCCATTTATAGGAAACTCCTTGGCCTTTTAAAATTCCTGTAACGCCTATTTTTTGAATGGCATAAAAAGCTTTGTCTGAAGGCTTCACATCTATAAAAGGCATTAGGTATACCTGTTCTGCAAGTAAAGCCTTTTGAACATCCCTCACGGCTACATCCTTTGGATGAATGTCCATATTAAGTGCTAGTGCAGCAACTGCTCCTGCCGCTTGTCCAATTCCTAAAACAACAGGTTGTAAACGGGTTGCTCCATTGACAATATTAGTCACACTTATATTCTTTTCAGCAACAATAAAATGAGGTATCTCTTTGGGTATTAAACTGCCTAGTGGCACATTATAACTCGGTACTTTTATACCTATAAAATCTATTTTAGGAGCATTGGGATTTTTGTCATGATGGTGGTCAATAGGGTAATCCCCTACTGCAATACCCGTTTTAAACAAATCATACGCATAAGGATTCCGGACTTCATTTACTGTGAGTTGAACCAAACCCTTGAGCCTTCTAGACTCCCTGTGGTATGGAATCCAAGGAAAAGAATCATTAGTATTAAATTCATTATGAACAACTAAGTTTTTAAAACCCAATTCATGTTGTATGTAATAAACAAAATTTAAGGTGTGTTGCTTGGCGTCTGAGATTCCTTTTTGAACTTCTTCAAAAGTCATATTAGGCCAGTCCAAAAAATAATCGTTCCCACAATTAGGCCAATTGATTAAGTATTTATTTCCTGGTAATTTAGCATAGTCAAGCATTTGAATATGGTCTACAATTCCTTTTGGTGTGTAACTCCCTGGTAGCCTACAAGCACAATCAAAAACAGAAGCATCGTAAGAAGGGTGTTTTGTCTCCAGTTCAGTTTGTTTGGCATCTCGACCTAAGTCTTTTAAAATTAGGGTATAGGTAAGGTCTTGAACAATTCTATTAGAATTTTTTGGCGCTTCTTTTTCTCCTGTATCGGATTGAGCGTCCATTCCCACTTTAAATTCAGCACCAACCAAAGGAAGAACATCTCCATTTTCAGTACCATCTATCAAAATAGCTCCTTCAATATGGGCCACTTTATCTTGAGATACATAGCTTATTTTCCAGCCTTTATGAGTTTGTAAAATACGGTTGATTTTGGTATTGTAATATATTTTCAAATTGGGGTAATGAACCATGGATTTTAAAATACTATCTCCGACTTTAGGCTCAAAGTGTGTGTTGCTCACCCAACCAGTAGCTAATGCTTCTGGACCTCCATAGTGAGCGTATAATTTGGTCCTAAATTCACCCCACAAACCAGACGGAAGTTGGTGATTTCCATCAATTGCAGAAACGCCTGCTGCAGTAAGCATGCCTCCCAACCAAGGACTTTCAGAAAACAAAGATACTTTCACACCCATTCTTGCTGCTTGTATTGCCGCGGCAGTACCTCCAGCACCAGCACCAATAATCAGAATAGCATTTGAATCTTGATTTCTTTGAGACTCTTGTCCCAAAAGGGAAGAAATAAATAGCAGCAATAAAATGGGTAAAATAAAATAATTTTTAACAGACATAGTTCTTATAATTAATGATAATTTATACTTAAATTTTCAAGTGCATTTGAAATTTCATAAAGGGCCCTAGGTACATGAAAACAACCTTTCCACTTACCTCCTTTTAAAGATAATAATACTTTGCCTTCTCTGTTTAAATACCCATACCACTCGCCGTTATTAACCGGATCTCTAAAGTGTTCCCAAGTGTAATAGTGCACCTTCTCAAACCATTCTTTTGCTCTAGGGCTTTTATTATAGGCATATATTTTAGCCAATGCAACCAATGTTTCTAAGTGAACCCACCAAAGCTTTTGGTCCCATTCTAATTGCTGGGTCGGGTGGCCATTTATGTCTAAAAAATAAAATATTCCTCCATACAAAGAATCCCAACCATTTTCTAGCTGCTGGTACATAATAGCTTCTGCTTTTTCTATTAGAACTAGATCATTAAGCCTCATTCCTATATTCATTACAAACCACATAGCTTCGATAGCATGACCTGGGTTGAGTAATCTCCCTTCAAAAGAATCTACAAAAGACCCCTCAGGACTAATATTTTCTAATACCAGTCCTCTTGAAGCATCATAAAATTTTTCCATAATCAAAGGAACTAATTTAGCTGCCAAACTATTTACCTGAGCTGTTCCCAATAAGTGTTCTAACTCCAAAGCGAGATTACACAGGATCATTGGAAGGGCAAAGTTCTGCATGGGCCTGGTTCCTGGCATGGCTTTATTATAGGGGCCTTTTGGATTGTCCTTGCGCAGCAAAATTCGTTCAAAGGTGGTTGTTGCTATATTTTTATAAGACTCCTTTGGATCAATTTTATAATAGGCTCCAAACGCTATAGCTGCAAAACAGTCAGAAAATATGTTATGGGGTGCAATGAGTGGCTTGCCTTGCTGGGTAAGAGAAAAATACCAATCACCGGATGGGCTCCTCCCATACTTTTCTAAAAAATCAATTCCTATTTTGGCCATATTGGGCCAATTTTCAGATGCAAATTTAGTAGTTGAGAGGGTGGCAAACATCCACGCTTGGCGAGCTTGTAACCAAACAAATTTATCTTTATCGTACACCATGCCACTAGATGTTAAACAGGTAAAATATCCCCCGTGTATTTTATCTTGCGAGTACTTCTCCCAAAAAGGTATTACCTCTTCTAACAGTTCTTTTTTATACAACGCTCCATAAGAATGCATCATAATTATTCAGTATGAGTATTAAAATAATAATCTAAATAACGCTGATATAAGTGACCAGCTTGTATGTAAGCAGATTGTGGACTCATAAAATGAGAAAACTCAAAAGTAATGGCCTTTTCAATCCCTACTGCCGAAGCTTGCGCTAATTTATACTGAAGTTTATCGAACTTAATAGGTAAAAATTTAATAGGCATATCCCGATCAAAAGATTCGGTATTGGTCCAAGAAATAAGACCGTATTGGTCTGCCAATTTTTTATTGACTTCTAGATAGGAACGCAACTGTTCATAGTCCACATGACCATCTTGAAAGGCAACAATATCTATAGCCCCTTGTATACCGTTAAAAATCTCATCCCACTCCTGGGCATGAGTTTCTAGAGAAACAGACTCAGGCTTCTTTAATTCTTTTTCCGTTGCAATAACCGCTTTTTCTCCGTCTATCCAGGGAGATATAAGTACCGGTAATCCTCCACTTACTTTTTTACAATATAGCCCTAAATCCCTAATGGCTGTAATGGCCCCTTTGGTTTTTCTGCTAAGTTCCAATGAGATATACCAACCTTTAAAAGATTTATGATGGCCATAAGTAGCAAAAACCTCTTGAATGACCGGTTTGTTAATCTCAATTTCTTGAGACATATCTCCTGTATCCCAATATACTCCGCTGTCATAAATCCCAAAATAAAAATCAAAATTAAATTGATCAGATAACCTTAAAAATAATCCCACCAAATCCTGGCTTGGTAAAAAACATTGCTGGGTCTCAATTAAATAAGCAGACGGATAACTAATAAACTTTCTATATCCCGCTCTAATATGCACCACGGTATCTATACCCATGGTTTTCATATGTGCAAAATCTTGCTCCCATTCCTTAGCACCCCAATTTTGATGTGGTATGTCATGGCTAATTTCATCTATAAATGTGGCTGATATTTTCATGGTAAAAATCTAATATTAATCCTCTAAGGTGTTCCACCAGTACTTTTTTAATAAATAGCTACAAACAATAAATACGCCAGACCAAATGACCATTTGTGTATTTTCTCTAATCATAAAATAAACAGGAATTAGTAATTGTGACATTTGCCAAACAATTCCAACCAGCACATTAAATCCATCTCTTTTAAAATGTATATTAGGCACAAAAAACGGATCATTTTCCATTACAACAGCTTTGACGGGGGCCCAAAAGCCCCAGGGTCTGGTTTGTTTGTAAAAAGCGACCACCGATTCTGGTTTAGGTATTGTAGTAGCATAAGTGCCTAAAATACACCCCAAAAGTGAAAAGGCAAAAATGAGTGGGAAAACAAAAATATCTACATATTGTGGAAAGAAAAACAACTTGATAGTAGAAGCAATAAGACCAAACAGCATGCCCCAAAAATAGCCCGCTCCAGTAAAACGCCACCAAACCCATTTTAATACATTTGCAGCAACGTAGCCACCATATAATGCAGAACTTAACCACAATATAAGGCTATTCAAAGAACCAGCATTAAAACCAAAAACAATCCCTGTACATACTATGATCAAAGAAGAAATGATACTGAGTTGTACCAATTTTTTATCAGAAGCGCCTGGCTTAATATATTTCTTATAAATATCATTCACCAAATAGGCTGGTGCAGCATTTATAAATGCTGCAAAAGTACCCATAAATGCTGCTAAAAAACCTGCTAACATAATGCCCTTAAGTCCGGTTGGTAGGTGGGCATTCATGGTCATTGGTAGGATTTTATCAAAATCAATATCACCACCCATAGCCGTTATTTCTGGTCCCAAATACACCAAGGCTAATACAGCAAAGCCCACCACCATAAAATATCTAGGAATATACAAAACAGCTACAGTTAAGAAACTCATTTTAGCAGCTTCTGTTGGCTTTCGAGCTGCTAAAATACGCTGCATATCATAACTCGGTACAGGGCCTGCTATAGAGGCGAAAATCCCCTTGAGTACCATCAAAACAAACAAACCACCAAACAGTGTATAACCATCACTTTCAATTTTTTCATTAACCTGAGGGAATGGGGTGCCTTTCCAATTCAAATCTAAATGCCACCCAAAAGAGAGATCTTTCCAACCTGGCGGTATTACCGCATTTAATTGCTCTATAGTTACTGAATTATAGGCCACAATACCAACTCCTATACACCCTATAGTCATAACAACAAATTGCATTACCTCAGTAGCTACTACAGAATGCATACCCCCTTTAACCGTATAAAGGGCGGTGAGAATACAAATAATTAATGCATAGCCTCTAGCTGATGTTAACTCGTATCCAAGCCAAGACACACTCAAATCCCAAGGTAATATTTCGGTAGCATACTTTCCAATACCTTCAAAGAAATAAGCTATAAAGCCCAACACACTAATTACAGCAAAAACTACTATAATAATATGCGAAAGCTTTGCACCTTTTCCAGAACCAAATCTGAAAGTAATCCATTCAGCACCAGTCATTACGTTGGACCTTCTAATCCAAAGAGCCAAATAAACAAACACAAATACTTGATTCCATACAGGCCACAACCATGGTAGCCAAGCACTTTTTAAACCGTAAGCAAAAAGTATACCTACTGTCCACATGGTCCCCGAAATATCAAACATTCCTGAAGCATTACTAAGTCCAAGGTAATACCAAGGCAGTGTGTTACCTCCCAAAAAATAGGAAGACAAATTCTTAGAAGCTTTATTTGAAAGGTAGAAACCCAGAAATAAAACGCCAACAATATAAGTCAATACAATGTATATGTCTAGAGGTGATAAGCTCACAGAATATTTAATTTAATTGATTGTACTAAAATAGCAAAAAATTAAACCATTGTTAAAAAAGGATTAAGTTATATATTGGTTTTAATACGTTTTATTATTAAATCCACAAACATGACCGTAATCCATTTTACATAGTATTTCTTTTATGTTTTCATTTTCTTTACACTTATTTAAATTATTATTTTCATCACCCTTAGAACAAGAGGCAACTGAAACTAATAGTAAATTAAGAAGTAGCTCTTTTATAGTGTTGCTTATTAGATTTTTAAATACAAAAGAATTTAATTAAAATAAATTAAGCATAAAAAAACATTAGTTGGATTAGGAAATTAGACTATATATCCATTTCACCAGCGTATCCCTAAAAGGAAAATAGATTTATTTTGAAGGGGTGGGGTATTAAATTGAGAGTTTAATGTTGGATTTTTTTGGGTTTTAGATCACTGGCCGTACAATAATCGTACAAATATCCATAACATAAAACCCTAACGTATTGACATTAAATACATTAGGGAATTTACTTGCGGAGAAAGAGGGATTCGAACCCCCGGAGGTGTGACCCTCGCTAGTTTTCAAGACTAGTGCATTCGACCACTCTGCCATTTCTCCCTAGCGGGTGCAAATATAATATAATTATTGATTTTCAATCCATTCAGTATTTAAAAAAAACCACCTCAATTGAGGTGGTTTTAAAAACAATTATTATTAAATTAGTTAGTTGACGTCCCAAAATAATTTTGTTTCCAATTCATCACCACCAATTGCAGTTCCTGCAGATTTTAAATTTGTTTCATTTAAACTTAATTCAACGGTTGGATAGGTCAATCGATGTGGAGGTTTTTGGTTATCAGTTTTTGCAGCCTCCGGAGCTGATAAAACAGGGAAATCTAATCTTCTCCATGAGTTCCAGGCTTCAAAACCTCTGTTGTATAAAGCAATCCATTTTTGTATCCCTATTTTTTCTTTGTAATCTCCACTCGCAGTTGCATAGGCGACACTTTCTTGACCAAGATAGTCTGATGCTTCTGAATCTGTTCCTCCCCAATATTTAATTGATGCTTTAATAGCATTTTCATAATGATCAGCTGCAGTAGTACCCAGTGACAGAAAATTTCTTTCAATTGCTTCAGCAATTAAAAATTCTATTTCAAAATAAGTTAAAAGTGGAGCTTCTAATTTGGGATCATCAGCTATTTTTTCGGAGATATGGGAAAAGTCTCCAAATTTATTTTCTACTCCATGAGGGGCTCTTATATAAGAGTCATTGTAAGGTGTTTATTAAGTTTACAAGGGTTGCTGTAGGCACAAAGTCATCTCTACCACTCAAAACTAAAGCTGAATGGACTGGATTTAACTTATCTGACGTTGTTGATTTTGATATTTTAGTAAACGAACTGTAGGAAAAATCTTCAAAAAATCAATATAAACTAAGTAAGTTAATTTTTAAATCCACAGATAAGAACCATGACCCTGTCAATAACACGAAAGATTACTGTAGTCATAATGAGTGCATTAAAATTAAAGAGTGATGAATTGAAAACCAATATTAGTTGAGCGCATTGAAATTAAAATAAGCCCTAAAAGGAATATTTACGAAGCCATTATGTATTTGAGTTTCAACAGACAAATAATATATTTTGAAAAAAGAGTGAAATTTTGCCTTCACAAGGTTTGAATACAAGAAAATATTTTCTACATTTGCACGCCCATAAAAAGGGGGATTTATTATAAGATTATGCCAACTATAGCACAATTAGTACGAAAAGGAAGAGTCACAATTACCAAGAAGAGTAAATCGGCTGCTTTGGATTCGTGTCCACAAAGACGTGGTGTTTGTACCAGAGTGTACACCACCACACCTAAAAAGCCTAACTCTGCAATGAGAAAAGTTGCAAGAGTTCGACTGACCAACGGTAAGGAGGTCAATGCTTATATACCGGGAGAAGGACACAACCTCCAAGAGCACTCGATAGTATTGGTACGTGGAGGAAGAGTTAAAGATTTACCGGGGGTCCGTTATCACATTGTAAGAGGAGCACTCGACACCGCTGGTGTTGAAGGCCGATTACAACGCCGTTCGAAATACGGTGCAAAACGACCCAAAAAATAACTTTAATTCTTTAAGCAGAAATCATGAGAAAAAGACAAGCAAAAAAACGTCCATTACTTCCAGATCCTCGTTTTAAGGATCAACTGGTAACGCGTTTTGTTAACATGTTAATGTGGGATGGAAAAAAATCCATCGCATTCAAGATTTTTTACGATGCAATGGATATCGTAGAGAGTCGCAAACAAGACGAGGACAAATCAGCACTCGAACTATGGAAAGAAGCCCTTTCTAATGTCATGCCTCACGTTGAGGTTAGAAGTAGAAGAGTAGGAGGAGCAACCTTCCAGATTCCAATGCAGATTCGACCAGATCGAAAAGTATCTTTAGCCATGAAGTGGCTTATTTCTTATTCACGTAAGCGGAACGAAAAATCGATGGCCCTCAGATTGGCCCAAGAGGTTCTTGCAGCAGCGAAAGAAGAAGGTGCTGCAGTCAAGAAAAGAGTTGATACTCATAAAATGGCTGAAGCAAACAAAGCATTTTCACACTTTAGATTTTAATTAGAAATGGCTAGAGATTTAAAATATACTCGTAACATTGGTATTGCTGCGCACATTGATGCTGGTAAAACTACAACTACAGAGCGAGTTTTGTTCTACACAGGAGTTAGCCACAAGATTGGTGAAGTCCACGACGGTGCAGCAACAATGGACTGGATGGAACAAGAACAAGAACGTGGAATTACAATTACTTCTGCGGCAACTACTTGTACATGGCAGTTCCCTTCCGAACAAGGAGAGACTACCGAAGAATCAAAACCCTATCACTTCAACATTATTGACACACCCGGCCACGTAGATTTTACAGTCGAGGTAAACCGATCGCTCAGAGTACTTGATGGATTGGTTTTTTTGTTTAGTGCTGTTGATGGTGTAGAACCACAGTCCGAGACCAACTGGCGTTTGGCTGATAATTACAAAGTTCCAAGAATTGGTTTTGTGAATAAAATGGACCGTCAAGGTTCTAATTTCCTGATGGTTTGCAATCAGGTTAAAAGCATGCTTAAGTCTAATGCGGTACCAATTGTTTTAAACATAGGTGATGAAGAAGACTTTAAAGGTATCGTTGATTTGGTTAAAAACAGAGCAATTGTATGGCATGAAGACAATTACGGATCAACGTTTGATGAAATTGAAATCCCTGAAGACCTTAAAGAAGAAGCTCATTCCTATCGTGCTGCGCTTATTGAAGCCGTAGCCGAATACGATGAACATTTATTAGAAAAGTTTTTTGAGGATCCAGATTCGATCACCGAAGATGAAGTGCACAACGCTTTGCGTGCTGCCACTCAAGACATGAGTATCATCCCAATGATTTGTGGTTCTTCATTTAAAAATAAAGGAGTTCAGTTTTTATTAGATGCTGTTTGTCGCTATTTACCTTCGCCTCAGGATAAGGAAGCAATTACCGGTATAAATCCTGATACTGACGAAGAAATATCTCGTAAACCAAACGTTTCTGAGCCTTTTGCAGCTTTAGCTTTTAAAATCGCAACCGATCCTTATGTAGGGCGTTTAGCATTTTTTAGGGCTTACTCTGGAAGATTAGACGCAGGTTCTTATGTTTTGAATAACAGAACAGGAAATAAAGAACGTATTTCCCGTATCTATCAGATGCACTCTAATAAGCAAAACTCAATCGATTTTATCGAGGCTGGTGATATTGGAGCAGCTGTTGGTTTTAAAGACATTAAAACTGGAGATACGCTTACCGCCGAAAAACATCCAATTGTTTTAGAAAGTATGGATTTTCCTGATCCAGTTATCGGGATTGCCGTTGAGCCTAAAACAAAAGCTGATGTTGATAGGTTAGGGATGTCTTTAGCAAAATTAGCAGAAGAAGACCCTACGTTTCAAGTAAAAACAGACGAAGCTTCTGGACAAACGATTATCTCAGGAATGGGAGAGTTGCATTTGGACATTATTGTTGATCGTCTCCGTCGTGAGTTTAAGGTTGAAGTAAACCAAGGACAACCACAGGTAGAATACAAAGAAGCATTGACAGGTAGCGCAAAACACCGCGAGATTTATAAGAAACAAACGGGTGGTCGAGGTAAATTTGCCGATATCGTATTTACAATTGAGCCAGCTGAAGAAGGCAAAACAGGCCTTGAATTTGTAAATGCAATAAAAGGTGGAAATGTTCCTAAAGAATATATTCCTTCTGTTGAAAAAGGATTTAAAGAATCAATGAAAAATGGTCCTTTAGCTGGTTTCGAATTAGATGCCATGAAAATCACTTTACATGATGGTTCGTTCCACCCTGTAGATTCTGATTCACTCTCCTTTGAACTTGCTGCTAAATTAGGTTTTAAAGTATCAGCAAAAGCTGCCAAAGCAGTAATAATGGAACCTATTATGAAACTTGAGGTGTTGACACCTGAAGAGAATATGGGAGACGTTGTTGGAGATTTAAATCGTCGTAGAGGTCAAGTAAACGCGATGGACGATCGAGCAGGATCTAAAGTAGTTAAAGCAATGGTTCCATTATCCGAAATGTTCGGTTATGTAACTTCGCTTAGAACGCTATCCTCTGGACGAGCAACATCAACGATGGAATTTGATCATTATGCAGAAACCCCTTCGAATGTATCAGAAGCGGTAATAGCAGATGTTAAAGGTAAAAACGCATAAAGCAACTCAATATGAGCCAAAAAATTAGAATTAAATTAAAATCGTACGATCACAACTTGGTGGACAAGTCTGCTGATAAGATCGTAAAGACGGTAAAGACTACCGGAGCAGTTGTAACTGGTCCAATTCCTTTGCCAACACACAAAAAGATCTTTACTGTATTGCGTTCTCCTCACGTTAACAAAAAATCGAGAGAGCAGTTTAAGTTATGTTCTTATAAGCGCCTTTTGGACATTTACAGTTCTTCATCTAAGACAATTGATGCCTTGATGAAACTTGAACTTCCAAGTGGTGTAGAAGTAGAAATTAAAGTTTAATTAATTAATAAAAAACAATAATCAATGTCTGGGTTAATAGGTAGAAAAATCGGCATGACGAGTCTCTTTGATGAGAACGGGAAGAATATTCCTTGTACTGTACTAGAGGTAGGTCCATGCGTGGTTACCCAAGTCAGAACCGAAGCGGTTGACGGGTATAATGCACTTCAGTTGGGTTTCGATGACAAGGCAGAAAAAAGAGCCAGTAACGCTTCCTTAGGTCATTTTAAGAAAGCAAATACAGCTCCAAAAAAGAAGCTAGTCGAATTCCAAAATTTTGATGAAGATTTTAAATTAGGAGATACCATAACGGTAGATCATTTTAGAGAAGGTGAGTTTGTTGATGTGTCAGGAACTTCTAAAGGAAAAGGTTTCCAAGGGGTTGTAAAACGTCATGGATTTGCCGGAGTAGGCCAGGCCACTCACGGACAGCACAACCGTCTAAGAGCACCAGGATCTATTGGAGCAGCTTCCTATCCTGCACGTGTATTCAAAGGAATGCGCATGGCGGGTCAAATGGGGAATGTCAAAGTAAAGGTTCAAAACTTGAACGTAGTTAAAGTTGTTGCTGAGAAAAATCTTTTGGTTGTCAAAGGATGTGTTCCAGGACATAAGAACGCACATGTAATTGTTCAGAAATAATGGAATTAGTAATACTAAACAATAACGGAAAAGAAACCGGTCGAAAATTAAAACTCGATAAATCGGTTTTCGGAATAGAACCTAACGATCATGCTATATATCTAGATGTTAAACAACATTTGGCCAATAAGCGTCAAGGTACGCACAAGACAAAAGAGCGTGCTGAAATCGTAGGAAGTACTAGGAAGATTAAAAAGCAAAAAGGAACTGGTACAGCTCGTGCAGGTAGCATCAAGAACCCGCTCTTCCGAGGAGGAGGTCGTGTATTTGGTCCTACACCAAGAGATTACAGCCAGAAAGTAAACAAGAAAGTTAAGCGTTTGGCTCGTAAATCTGCATTGAGTATCAAGGCCAAAGAAAAGTCGATTGTTATCCTTGAAGATTTTCAAATGGATGCACCGCAGACTTCAGGATATATCAAAGTTTTAGATGCTTTGGGTATATCTGACAAAAAGTCGCTACTGGTCTTGGGTGAACCAAATAATAATGTATATTTGTCGTCGCGCAATTTGAAACATTCGAAGGTTATAACTAACTCAGAATTAAACACTTATCAAATAACAAATGCCACAAGCATTGTCCTATTTGAAAGTGCAGTTGCCGAAATCGAATCAATTTTGAATAAAGTCTAAAGCAATGAGTATTATAATTAAACCTATTATTACGGAAAAAGCAACCACTGCAAGTGAGTTGAATAATTGCTATAGCTTTTTAGTAAATACTAAAGCAAACAAGGTGGAGATTAAGAAAGCAGTTGAAGCGACTTATGGCGTTTCAGTTGAAAAAGTTAGGACTATGAATTACGGTCCTGAACGTAAGACTAAATTCACTAAAACAGGTGTCCAACAAGGGAAAACAAATGCCATTAAGAAGGCTATTGTTAAAGTTGCCGAAGGGGATGCCATCGACTTTTATAATAATATTTAAACGCGTCTGATGTCAGTTAGAAAATTAAAACCAGTAACCCCAGCGCAGCGATTTAGAGTAGTAAATGGATTTGACGCTATTACTACTGATAAGCCGGAAAAGAGTTTGCTCGTTCCGAAAAAGCGTTCTGGAGGAAGAAACAACACGGGGAAAATGACCGTCCGTCATCGCGGTGGAGGTCACAAAAAGAAGTATCGTATTATTGATTTCAAACGAAACAAATTTGATATTGCTGCAGAAGTAAAATCAATTGAGTACGATCCAAACCGAACAGCATTTATTGCATTAGTAGAATATGCAGACGGTGAAAAAAGATACATTATTGCTCCTCACGGATTGCAAGTAGGTCAATCTGTATCCTCAGGAGAAAGTGCTTCTCCAGAAGTTGGAAACACTTTGCCAATTTCAAACATACCATTGGGGACAATCATTTCGTGTATCGAATTGAGTCCTGGAGCTGGTGCAGTTATGGCACGAAGTGCTGGAGCATTTGCACAGTTAATGGCCAGAGATGGAAAATGGGCTACTATTAAATTACCTTCTGGCGAAACACGTTCAATCATGACCGTATGTACTGCGACAATAGGAGCAGTGTCTAATTCTGATCATCAATTATTGGTGTCAGGAAAAGCGGGAAGATCGAGATGGTTAGGTCGTCGTCCAAGAACACGTCCAGTAGCGATGAACCCTGTCGATCACCCAATGGGTGGTGGTGAAGGTCGCGCCTCTGGTGGACACCCAAGATCAAGGAATGGAATTCCTGCAAAAGGATTCCGTACCCGATCTAAGACAAAGTCGAGTAATAAATTTATTATAGAACGTAGAAAAAAATAAACAACTATGGCTCGTTCATTAAAAAAAGGACCCTTCGTTTTACACAGCCTTGAAAAAAAGGTTTTAAAAAATGTAGAAGAAAATAAAAAAACAGTGATCAAGACTTGGTCACGTGCTTCATTGATAACTCCAGATTTTGTGGGTCAAACCATAGGAGTTCACAACGGACGTCAGTTTGTACCGGTGTATGTTACAGAAAACATGGTAGGACACAAGTTAGGTGAGTTTTCACCAACTCGTTCTTTCCGTGGACATGCAGGTGCAAAGAATAAAGGAAAAAAATAATTTACGGAAATGGGAAAACGTAAACGCGAAACAGCACTAGTAGCAAAAGAGGCTAAAAAGAATTTAGCTTTTGCAAAGCTCAATAATTGTCCTACTTCACCTCGTAAAATGAGATTGGTCGCAGACCAAGTTCGTGGAGAAGGTATTGTAAAGGCATTGGCGATATTAAAATTTAGTCCAAAAGAGCCTTCCAAAAAGCTTGAGAAACTATTGCTTTCTGCCATAGCAAATTGGCAGGCTAAAAACGAATCAGCGGATGTTGAAAAAGCTGAGTTGTTTGTAAAGGAAATTAGAGTAGATGGTGGAAACATGTTGAAAAGACTTCGACCAGCTCCTCAAGGACGCGCTCACAGAATCAGAAAACGCTCAAATCATGTCACTTTAGTGCTTGGAGCTAATAATATTGAAAACTAACTATGGGACAGAAAACCAATCCTATCGGGAATCGTTTGGGAATCATCAGAGGTTGGGACTCCAACTGGTACGGTGGAAGAGACTACGGAGATAAACTTGCTGAGGACGACAAAATCAGAAAGTATATTCACGCACGTTTGGCAAAAGCCAGTGTGTCGAATGTCATAATCGAGCGTACACTTAAGTTGATTACTCTTACGATAACTACTGCAAGACCAGGGATTATTATTGGTAAAGCAGGTCAAGAAGTGGATAAGCTTAAAGAAGAATTAAAAAAGATTACGGCTAAAGATATTCAGATTAATATTTTTGAAATCAAGAGACCTGAATTGGATGCTCATTTAGTAGCGGCAAGTGTTGCACGTCAGATTGAAAGTCGTATTTCCTATCGTCGTGCTATTAAAATGGCAATTGCAGCTTCCATGAGAATGAATTCTGAAGGAATTAAAATTCAAATTTCGGGACGATTGAATGGTGCTGAGATGGCACGTTCTGAGTCTTACAAAGAAGGAAGAATCCCATTGTCTACTTTCCGAGCTGATATCGACTATGCATTAGTTGAAGCTCACACTACTTATGGTAGGTTGGGTATAAAAGTTTGGATCATGAAAGGTGAGGTTTACGGAAAACGCGAACTCTCTCCTTTAGTAGGAATGTCTAAGAAGACAGGCGGAGGCTCCAACAAAGATGGCAGACAAGGTGGCGGTCGCCCACAACAAAGAAGAAGAAAATAATTCATCTATAATAAATAGATAATAATGTTACAACCGAAAAGAACAAAATTCCGAAAAGCCCAGAAAGGGAGAATGAAAGGAATTTCTCAACGTGGAAATCAATTGTCCAACGGAATGTTTGGTATAAAATCACTGGATTCACATTTTATTACCTCTAGACAAATTGAAGCAGCTCGTATTGCAGCAACACGTTTTATGAAAAGAGAAGGTCAACTTTGGATAAAAATATTTCCAGACAAGCCGATCACCAAGAAACCTCTCGAGGTAAGGATGGGTAAAGGTAAAGGAGCACCTGAGTATTTTGTTGCTGTTGTTAAACCAGGAAGAATCATGTTTGAAATCGCTGGGGTGCCTTTGGATGTCGCAAAAGAAGCATTGAGGTTAGCTGCGCAAAAATTACCTGTAAAAACGAAGTTTATTATTGCTAGAGATTTTCAAGCCTAATTCAAAAGTATTATGAAATCATCAGAAATAAAATTATTATCCGTTGAAGACTTGCAAGACAAGTTGGTTGAATCAAAGAAACAACTTTCGGACTTAAAACTAAATCATGCTGTTTCTCCTCTAGAAAACCCAATGCAAATTAAAAACGTTAGAAGAACAGTAGCAAGAATCTTAACCGCAATAGCAGCTAAGCAATAAGAAATCATCGTCTAAGACATGGAAAAAAGAAATTTAAGAAAAGATCGAATTGGTATTGTAACTAGTAATAAAATGGAAAAATCCATTGTAGTTGCAGAAGTAAAACGCGTAAAACATCCTATGTATGGGAAGTTCGTTTTAAAGACCAAGAAATATGTCGCTCACGATGACAAGAACGATTGTAACATCGGCGATACAGTAAAGATTATGGAGACGCGCCCTTTGAGTAAGTCAAAGTGCTGGCGTTTAGTAGAAATCATTGAAAGAGCAAAGTAGAAAATGTTACAGCAAGAATCAAGATTAAAAGTAGCCGATAATACTGGCGCCAAAGAAGTTCTAACAATTAGAGTTTTGGGTGGAACTAAGAGACGTTATGCGTCTTTGGGTGACAAAATTGTGGTTACCGTAAAAGAGGCTTCGCCTTCAGGTACTGTAAAAAAGGGTCAAGTGTCGACTGCAGTAGTTGTTCGCACAACTAAAGAAGTTCGACGCGCTGATGGATCCTACATTCGTTTTGATGACAATGCTTGTGTATTGTTAAATCCAACGGGTGAGATGAGAGGAACTCGTGTTTTCGGACCGGTTGCTCGTGAACTTCGCGACAAGCAGTTTATGAAGATTGTTTCACTAGCACCTGAGGTACTATAACTTTTATTATGATGAAGATTAAAATAAAAAAAGACGATAATGTTTTGGTAATAGCTGGAGAGCACAAAGGCTCTCAAGGTAAAGTTGTCAAAATTATAAGAGAAAAAAACAGGGCCATTGTTGAGGGTGTTAATATGATCAAAAAACACGCAAAACCTAGTGCCCAGAACCCACAAGGAGGTATCATCGAGAAAGAAGCTGCCATCCATGTTTCAAACCTTTCACTGGTTTCATCAGAAGGAAATGCTACGAGAGTAGGATTCCGTATTGAGGAAGATGGTAAGAAGGTTCGTTTCGCTAAAAAAAATAACTAAGTAGTATAATGAGCTATCAATCTAGACTTAAGAAAGAATATAACGATCGCATCGTTTCCTCACTAAAAGAAGAGTTTGCTTACAAAAATGTAATGCAAGTTCCTCGATTAGAGAAAATTGTGTTGAGTCGTGGAGTAGGTGATGCTGTTGCTGATAAGAAACTTATCGAATATGCAGTAGATGAATTAACCACCATTACTGGTCAAAAAGCAATTGCTACCCTTTCAAAAAAGGATGTTGCTGCTTTTAAACTACGTAAAGGAATGCCCATCGGTGCAAAAGTTACCCTAAGAGGGGAGCGCATGTATGAGTTTCTCGATCGTTTAGTTACTGCTGCTTTGCCACGTGTTCGTGATTTTCAGGGCGTAAAGGCTACAGGGTTTGATGGAAGAGGAAATTATAATCTCGGAATTACAGAGCAAATCATTTTTCCTGAAATTGACATCGATAAAGTGAATAAAATATCAGGAATGGACATCTCATTTGTAACCTCTGCAAAAACAGATAAGGAAGCAAAGTCATTGTTGAAAGAACTAGGTTTACCATTTAAAAAGAATTAGATATGGCTAAAGAATCAATGAAAGCTCGCGAAGTTAAACGAGCAAAAACGGTTGCCAAATATGCTGCAAAAAGAAAAGCCCTCAAAGAAGCTGGGGATTATGAAGGATTGCAGAAGTTGCCTAAAAACGCATCTCCAGTTAGATTACACAATCGTTGTAAATTAACCGGTCGTCCAAAAGGGTACATTCGTCAGTTTGGAGTCTCAAGGGTAACCTTTCGTGAGATGGCCAATAAAGGTTTAATCCCAGGTGTAACAAAAGCCAGTTGGTAATAAAAAATTAAGTTAAATTATGTTTACAGATCCTATTGCAGATTTTTTAACCCGAATTCGAAACGCCAGTATGGCGGGTCATATGGTTGTCGATATACCAGCCTCTAACCTTAAGAAGGAGATTACAAAAATATTATTTGATCAAGGGTATGTCTTGAGTTATAAATTTGAAGACACTTCCAATCATCAAGGGAACATCAAAATTGCCCTTAAGTATAATAAGATGACGAAGGAACCCGTTATTAAAAAAATACAAAGAATCAGCACGCCTGGTTTAAGAAAGTATTCCTCTTCCGATGAATTTCCACGTGTCCTTAACGGATTAGGAATTTCTATTGTTTCTACTTCCAAAGGAGTAATGACAGGAAAGCAGGCTAACCAACATAATGTTGGTGGAGAATTACTTTGTTACGTTTATTAAAAAATAAAGTTAAAAATTAACTAGAATGTCAAGAATAGGTAAAAATCCCATAAGTATCCCGGAAGGAGTCAGTGTTGACATCCAAAGCGATAAGATTATTGTAAAAGGGAAATTAGGTGAATTGACTCAAGACTACAGTGAAGTTTCTTTTGTTGTTGAAGACAATGTTATTACGGTATCACGTCCTTCAGAGAATAAAAGTCACAAAGCAAAACATGGTCTATATCGTTCACTTCTATATAATATGATCGAAGGAGTATCAAAAGGCTTCACAAAAGAATTGGAATTGGTAGGTGTTGGATATAGAGCCAGCAATCAAGGACAAATTTTAGACCTTGCTCTTGGTTTTTCACACAACATACTTTTTGACATTGCTCCGGAAGTTAAAATCGAAACTGTTTCAGAAAAAGGTAAGAATCCTATCATCAAACTTGCTTCACACGACAAGCAGCTTTTGGGTTATATCGCAGCGAAGATCAGATCGTTTAGAAAACCTGAACCTTACAAAGGAAAAGGGGTTAGATTCGTAGGAGAACAAGTAAGAAGAAAAGCAGGTAAATCAGCTTAAAATACAGCTATGGCATTAACAAAAACAGCAAGAAGACATCGGATTCGTTTAAGAATCAGAAAAACAGTTACCGGAACTGCAGCGAACCCACGTTTGTCTGTCTACCGAAGTAATAAAGAAATATACGCACAAGTGATTGATGACGTTAGTGGAAAAACAATGGTTGCCGCTTCTTCCCGAGATAAGGAAGTAGTTGAGGCTAAGCTAGAAAACAAGTCTGCAGTTGCTGAGTTGGTAGGAAAGCTTATCGGAGAACGTTCAACCAAAGCTGGTTTGACAACCATCCGTTTTGACAGAGGAGGCTATTTGTATCACGGGAGAGTAAAATCCCTTGCAGAAGGTGCTAGAGAAGCAGGTTTAAAATTTTAAAAAATAACTATGTATCAAGATTATAAAAACGTTGAATTAGTAAAACCTGCAGGGCTTGATTTAAAAGACCGTTTAGTAGGCGTTCAGCGTGTAACTAAAGTAACAAAAGGTGGACGTGCTTTTGGATTCTCGGCGATTGTCGTTGTAGGAGATGAAAATGGAGTAGTAGGTCAGGGATTAGGAAAATCTAAGGAAGTTTCTGAAGCGATTGCCAAGGCAGTTGAAGATGCAAAGAAAAACTTAGTTCGTATTCCATTGGATCGCGGGACTATTCCTCACGAACAAAAGGGCAAATATGGTGGAGCAAGAGTTTTCCTGAAGCCAGCATCAGAAGGTACTGGAGTTATTGCCGGTGGAGCTGTTAGAGCTGTACTTGAGGCAGTAGGAGTTCACAATGTGCTTTCCAAATCTCAAGGTTCTTCTAACCCGCACAACGTTGTCAAAGCAACTTTCGACGCTTTGTTACAATTGAGAAGCCCTCAAACCATAGCCAAGCAAAGAGGAGTTAGCTTGGATAAAGTATTTAACGGATAAGCATTTTTATCATGGCCAAAATAATAGTAACACAAGTAAAAAGTAGTATCAAAAGAATGCAATCTCAAAAAAGAACACTTGAAGCTTTAGGCTTAAGAGGTATCGGAAAAGAGGTCACTCATGAAACTACTCCAAGTATTCTTGGAATGATCGATAAAGTAAAACATTTAGTTAAAACTACAGAAGCATAAACATGAGTTTGAATAATCTAACACCAGCAAGCGGATCGACGCAAAAATTAGGTAAGCGTGTGGGTCGTGGGGAAGGCTCCGGAAAAGGAGGTACTGCTACACGTGGTCACAAAGGAGCTAAGTCACGATCTGGATATTCTAGAAAAATCGGTTTTGAAGGAGGTCAAATGCCATTGCAGCGACGGGTCCCTAAATTTGGTTTTAAAAACATTAATCGTGTTGATTATAAAGGAGTCAACCTGGACACTCTTCAAGAATTAGTTACTGATAAAAAAGTCAAAAATGAAGTTTCTTTTGAAAACTTCGTTGAGCTTAGACTGGTTGGTAAAACCGAATTATTGAAAATTTTGGGTAGAGGAAAGCTTGAGACTGCCTTAAAAATTCATGCACATAAATTTTCTGCAACTGCTAAAGCGGCTATTGAAGCGGCTGGAGGAGAAGCTATTACCCTATAATCTTATTTGATGAAGAAGTTTATTGAGACCATATTAAATATTTACAACATTCAGGAGTTACGTGGTAGAATTATTACCACACTCTCATTGTTGTTGGTTTATCGTTTGGGTGCTCAAATTGTACTGCCCGGAATTGATTCAGTTCAACTTGCTGCACTTTCAAGCCGTGCAGATGGCGGTGGACTTCTTGGCATTTTAAATGCCTTCACTGGAGGTGCTTTTGCTAATGCATCTGTTTTTGCACTTGGAATTATGCCATATATTTCTGCATCGATTGTTGTTCAATTGATGGGAATTGCGGTTCCTTATTTACAGAAGCTTCAGAAAGAAGGTGAAAGCGGTAATAAAAAAAGAAATCAAATCACTCGTTGGTTGACAATATTAATTTGTGTTGTTCAAGCACCAGCTTATCTATATGGACTCTCTGCATTAGGGGTTCCAGACAGTGCTTTTATTCTTGGTCGTGGCCCTTTGTTTATGATATCTTCGGTTATCATTTTGGTGACAGGAACAATATTTGCAATGTGGTTAGGGGAAAAGATTACAGACAAAGGAATTGGAAACGGTATCTCCATTTTAATCATGGTGGGTATCATTGCTAACCTTCCACTTTCATTCACACAGGAATTTGTTTCTCGTGTTTCTGAAAATAACGGCGGTTTGATGATGATCTTAATTGAGTTGGTTATATGGGTTGTAATTATACTTCTAAGTATTCTTCTGGTAATGGCGGTTCGTCAAATTCCGGTTCAATATGCAAGAAGGACTGCAGCAGGTACGAATGAGAAGAATGTTTTCGGATCTCGTCAATACATTCCATTAAAATTGAATGCATCTGGTGTAATGCCAATTATATTTGCCCAAGCATTAATGTTCGCTCCAGCTTACATTGGAGGGGCAATGGGAGAAACAACAGTAGGGCAGTGGATGCAAACTAATTTTTCAGATATCTTTGGCCTTTGGTACAATGTTTTATTTGCTTTATTAATAATCATTTTTACCTATTTTTATACTGCAATCACAGTTCCTACCAATAAAATGTCAGACGATCTGAAACGAAGTGGTGGATTTGTTCCTGGGATACGTCCTGGAAATGATACTTCTGAGTTTTTAGATACTGTTATGTCTCACATTACATTTCCTGGTTCCTTGTTCTTAGCTGCCGTTGCTGTTTTTCCAGCAGTAGTCGTTAAGTTATTTGGAATGCAACAAGGATGGGCTTTATTTTATGGTGGAACCTCACTCTTAATTATGGTGGGTGTTGCAATTGATACAATACAGCAGGTTAATTCTTATTTGTTAAATAGACACTATGACGGACTGATGTCCAAGACAGGTAAAAATAGAAGAACTTCATAAGAATATGGCTAAACAAGCAGCAATTGAACAAGAAGGTACCATCATCGAAGCATTGTCTAACGCAATGTTTAGAGTGGAGTTAGAAAATGGTCATGTAGTTACCGCGCATATTTCTGGTAAGATGCGTTTACATTATATAAAATTATTACCAGGAGATAAAGTTAAATTAGAAATGAGTCCTTACGATTTGAGTAAAGCAAGGATTACTTATAGATTTTAAAAGTAAAAAACAATGAAAGTAAGAGCTTCCATAAAGAAAAGAAGTGCTGAGTGCAAGATCGTTCGTCGAAAAGGACGTTTGTACGTAATTAACAAAAAGAATCCTCGATTCAAACAAAGACAAGGTTAAATTATGGCTAGAATATCAGGAGTAGACATTCCCAAGCAAAAAAGAGGTGTAATCGCCCTTACCTATATATATGGTATTGGGGATAGCCGAGCAAAAAATATTTTGGCGGAAGCTAAAGTAAATGAAAACACCAAAGTTTCCGATTGGACCGACGATGAGACCGGAAGAATTCGTGAAGTGGTAGGTGCCCTCAAAATTGAAGGTGAATTACGCTCGGAGTTACAATTAAACATCAAACGTTTAATGGACATCGGTTGTTACCGAGGAATCCGACACAGGTCTGGATTACCCTTGAGAGGACAACGTACTAAAAACAATTCTCGTACTCGTAAAGGAAAAAGAAAAACAGTTGCTAATAAAAAGAAAGTAACTAAATAATAATTAGCTATGGCAAAAGTTACAACCAAAAAGCGTAAAGTCATTGTTGAAGCATACGGTGAAGCTCACATAAACGCCTCTTTTAACAATATCATCATTTCTTTGACCAACAATAAAGGAGAAGTTATCTCTTGGTCATCTGCAGGAAAGATGGGTTTTAGAGGTTCAAAGAAAAACACACCTTATGCTGCACAAACAGCTGCTGAAGATTGTTCAAAAGTTGCAATCGAAGCAGGCTTACGTAAAGTTAAAGTTTTCGTAAAAGGTCCAGGTAATGGTCGTGAATCAGCGATAAGAACGCTTCACAATTCTGGGATTGAGGTAACAGAAATTGTTGATGTTACTCCACTACCACACAATGGCTGTCGCCCACCAAAAAGAAGAAGAGTATAACTATAAATGCTATCGAAGGATTAATTAGACCTTAATTCATAGCTTAATAATAAATAAATAATATGGCAAGATACATCGGTCCAAAATCAAAGATTGCTCGAAAATTTGGCGAAGCCATTTTCGGTGCTGATAAATCTTTTGAAAAGAGAAATTACCCTCCAGGACAACACGGGAATACCCGTAGAAGAGGAAAAAAATCAGAATATGCAGTCCAATTATTGGAGAAGCAGAAAGCTAAATATACTTATGGAATTCTAGAACGTCAGTTTAAGAATATTTTTGAGAAAGCAAGTTCTAGTAAAGGTGTTACTGGTGAAGTTTTACTTCAACTTTGCGAATCAAGATTAGATAATGTAGTCTATCGTTTGGGAATTGCTCCTTCACGAAGTGGTGCAAGACAGTTGGTGTCCCACCGTCACATAACTGTTAATGGAAAGATTGTAAACATACCTTCTTATTCTCTGAAAGCTGGAGATGTTGTTGGTGTTAGAGAGAAATCAAAATCTCTAGGAGCTATTACTTCCTCTTTGGAAGCCAATTCTTCAGTATATGAATGGATGACTTGGAACAGTGAAACTTATGAAGGAAACTTTGTAAATGTTCCACAGCGTTTGCAGATTCCAGAAAACATTAAAGAGCAATTGATTGTAGAATTGTACTCAAAATAATTTTAAAATTAAGGAAGTAAAACTATGGCTATATTAAATTTCCAAAAACCCGATAAAGTTATAATGATCGACTCTTCTGAGTTCGAAGGCAAGTTTGAATTTCGCCCTCTTGAGCCTGGATATGGTCTTACAGTTGGTAACGCATTGAGACGAGTATTGCTTTCTTCTCTAGAAGGGTTTGCGATAACTGCTGTCAAAATCGAAAGTGTCGAACATGAATTTTCAACCATTCCTGGAGTTGTTGAAGACGTTACCGAGATCATTCTAAACTTAAAACAAATTCGTTTTAAGAGACAAATAGAAGATATTGAAGAAGAAACAGTTACTGTAACTGTAGGTGGTCAAGATCAACTCAAAGCAGCTGATTTACAAAAATTTATTTCTGGATTTCAAGTACTTAATCCTGACATGGTGATCTGTAACCTTGAAAAAGGAGTTCAGCTAAACATGGAGATTAGTATTGAAAAAGGACGTGGATATGTTCCTGCCGAAGTCAATAAAAAAGCAAATGCACCTTTCGGAGCTATCGCAATAGATTCTATTTTCACACCCGTTAAAAATGTGAAATACAGTATCGAAAACTATCGTGTTGAACAAAAAACAGATTACGAAAAACTTGTTTTTGAAATTATCACTGACGGCTCTATCCATCCAAAAGATGCGTTAACTGAGGCTGCTAAAACATTGATTCACCATTTCCTTTTATTCTCGGATGAAAGAATCACATTAGAAGCTGACGAAATCGCTCAGACTGAGACCTATGATGAGGAATCACTTCACATGCGTCAATTGCTCAAAACAAAATTAATAGACATGGATCTTTCTGTTCGTGCGCTAAACTGTTTGAAAGCAGCAGAGGTTGATACCCTTGGTGACCTAGTATCTTACAACAAAAACGATCTAATGAAATTCAGAAACTTTGGAAAGAAATCTTTGACAGAGTTAGAAGAATTGGTAGTTCTTAAAGGTCTTTCCTTTGGAATGGACTTGGCCAAGTATAAATTAGATAAGGACTAATAAACAGTATATTTAGATAAAATGAGACACGGTAAAAAAGTTATTCATTTAGGAAGAAAAGTAGCACATAGAAAGTCCATGTTGGCTAATATGGCTTGCTCTTTAATTGAACACAAAAGAATAAACACAACATTAACTAAGGCAAAAGCGTTAAAGCAATTTATCGAGCCTTTAGTAACAAAGTCTAAGAGTGATACAACTCACAACAGGCGTAACGCTTTTAGTGCGCTTAGAGATAAGTTCGCAGTATCAGAGCTTTTTAATGACATAGCTCAGAAAGTAGGAGACAGACCTGGAGGATACACACGTGTCGTCAGAATGGGAAATCGTCTAGGAGATAATGCCTCTATGGCAATGATTGAATTAGTTGACTTTAACGAAGTTTACAACAACGAAAAAGAAACAACTAAAAAATCTACTCGAAGAGGTCGTTCCAAAAAGACAGCTAATGAAAGCGATATTGTTACTGAAGAAATTTCCGAAACTGCTCCAGTAGCAACAGAAGAAAAAGCTCCAGAAGCTAAGTCTGAAGAAAACACTGATAAAAAAGTGGATAATTCAAATGATTCAACGACTGATGAGGCTGATAAAAAATAAAAACATATTACACTTATTTGTTAATAATTAACATTTATATAAAAGGATAAGCTTTTTAGTTTATCCTTTTTTTATGTTATTTTGCAGCACAGATTATGACTTATAAAACTCGAAAAAAAGCACTTTTACTACTGGCCGATGGGACACAGTTTTTCGGAAAATCGATAGGTGCAGACGGCACCAGTTTTGGAGAAATTTGCTTCAATACTGGAATGACAGGATATCAAGAAATTTTTACTGACCCTTCCTACTTTGGACAATTAATGGTAATGACCAATGCTCACATTGGTAATTATGGTGTTAAGGAGGACGAAGCACAATCTGATTCAATCAAAATCGCTGGACTGATTTGTAAAAATTTCAGCTATGATTTTTCAAGACCTGGTGCAGATAATTCTTTAGAAAATTATCTAACCGAGAACAGTCTTTTTGCTATTTCGGATGTAGACACACGAGCTCTTGTTAATTACATTCGCGATAATGGAGCAATGAACGCGGTGATTACTACCGAAGTTGACAATATTGAACATTTAATTAAAGAATTAAATCAATTGCCTTCAATGGAAGGTTTGGAGTTGGCTTCTAAGGTTTCAACACAGTCTCCCTATTTTGTAGGTGACCCTGATTCTAAATACAAAGTTGCGGCACTCGATCTGGGAATCAAAAAGAACATATTAAACCACATGACAGGTAGGGGGCTTTATGTAAAAGTTTTTCCTTACAACACCTCTTTTGAAGAAATGAAAAAGTGGAACCCAGATGGTTTCTTTATCTCTAATGGTCCTGGAGATCCAGATCCATTAGATCATGTTCAGGAAACTGCACGTGAAATTATTAATAGCAATATGCCACTATTTGGAATTTGCTTGGGGCATCAAATTATCGCTCTTGCCAATGGTATTCCTACCTATAAAATGTTTAATGGTCATAGGGGGATTAATCATCCCGTTTTCAATGTTTTGACTGGAAAAGGAGAAATTACTTCACAAAACCATGGATTCGCAGTTAATAAAGAGGCTGCAGAAGCCCACGAGGATGTTATCATAAGTCATTATCATCTAAATGACAATACCGTTGCAGGCTTAAAAATGAAAAGTAAAAATTGTTTTTCAGTACAATACCATCCAGAAGCCGGCCCCGGTCCAAACGATACTATTTATCTATTTGATCAGTTTTTTGAAAATATTAGAAATACGAATACCTAAAATAATCACCAACCTAATTTAAACAACATGAGTATAATTATCAGTGTACATGCACGCCAAATTTTTGATTCAAGAGGAAACCCAACAGTTGAAGTTGATGTGATTACAGAAAACGGTATTTTAGGACGCGCCGCTGTTCCCTCAGGAGCTTCTACGGGAGAACACGAAGCAGTTGAATTGCGTGACGGTGGTAAAGATTATATGGGAAAAGCTGTTTTTAAGGCAGTTAGTAATGTAAATGAAATTCTTGCCGAAAAATTAATAGGAGAATCTATATTTGAGCAAAACAATATTGATCAAATGATGATTGATTTGGATGGAACACCTAACAAATCAAAACTAGGGGCAAACGCTATTTTAGGAATTTCACTTGCAATCGCAAAGGCGGCAGCAAATGAATTGGGACTTCCTTTATACCGATATATTGGTGGAGTCAGTGCGCATACATTACCAGTTCCAATGATGAATATAATTAACGGTGGATCACATTCCGATGCCCCCATCGCTTTTCAAGAGTTTATGGTAATGCCAGTGGGAGCGAAGAGCTTTTCACACGCGATGCAAATGGGTTCTGAGATTTTCCATCACCTTAAGAAAGTATTACACGATCGTGGCCTTAGTACTGCAGTTGGAGATGAAGGTGGTTTTGCACCAACCCTCGATGGAACTGAGGACGCATTAGAAACCATTTTAATCGCAATTGATAATGCAGGGTACAAAGCTGGAGACGAAGTTAAAATCGCTCTGGATTGTGCTGCAGCAGAATTTTACGAAAATGGAGTTTACGATTATACCCTATTTGAAGGCGATAAGGGCGTAAAAAGAACCTCTGAAGAACAAGCACAATATTTAGCAGATTTAAGCGCCAAATATCCGATCATTTCAATTGAAGATGGAATGGATGAAAACGATTGGGACGGGTGGAAACTTCTTACTGAAAAAGCAGGACACAGAGTTCAATTGGTTGGAGATGACCTTTTTGTAACCAATGTAGAACGTTTAGGAAAAGGAATTGATTTAGGTATTGCCAATTCGATTTTGATAAAAGTAAATCAAATTGGAACCCTTTCTGAAACCATTGCGGCTGTCGAAATGGCACACCGAGCTGGTTATACCTCTGTAATGTCACATCGATCTGGAGAAACAGAAGATAACACCATCGCTGACTTGGCAGTTGCCCTTAACACAGGTCAAATTAAAACAGGATCTGCTTCTCGAAGTGATCGTATGGCCAAGTACAACCAATTACTCAGAATCGAGGAGGAATTAGAGAGCATGGCTTATTATCCCCAAGAAAAGGCTTTTAAAATCAAATAAAAGTACTTTTTTTAATTTATCCGTTTATTACATAGGGCTACAGTTGTTTTTTGTCGCCTATTTTTTTAAATTTGCAATTCTCAAAATTCAATATTATGGAAGATAAAGTTCAGTTAATTTACGGTAGTAAAACCTATGAATTCCCCTTGGTTAAGGGAACTGAGAATGAAATTGCGATTGACATTAAAAGTTTAAGAGCTGAAACAGGTTTGATTACTCTTGATCCTGGATTTAAAAATTCTGGATCATGTAAGAGTGAGATAACATTTTTGGATGGAGAAAAGGGAATACTTCGATACAGAGGCTATTCAATTGAAGACTTAGCAAATAAATCTAGCTTTTTGGAAGTTGTCTATTTACTAATCTTTGGTGAACTTCCGACTCCAGAACAACTTTCTAAAATTGAGAATGAAATTCGAGAAGAATCGTTGGTGGACGAAGACCTAAAAGCGATTCTTAAAAGCTTCCCTAAAGGAGCTCATCCAATGGGAATATTATCTTCGTTAACCTCTGCATTAATTGCTTTTAATCCTAGTTCAGTTGATGTTAATTCTGAGGCTGAATTCCATGAAGCAATTATAATGATTCTCGCCAAGCTACCAGTTTTGGTCTCTTGGACACAAAGAAGAGTTAAAGGTTTACCACTTATTTATTCGGACGATTCACTTTCTTATACGGAAAACATTGCCCAAATGATGTTTAAAAAACCCAATAAGGAATATACATCTAACCCAACGATAGTCAATGCTTTGAATAAGTTACTAATTCTTCATGCAGATCACGAGCAGAATTGTTCTACTTCTACAGTGCGGATTGTAGGTTCCTCTCACGCTGGATTATTTGCTTCAATTTCGGCAGGGATTTCTGCCCTTTGGGGACCATTACATGGGGGGGCCAACCAAGCAGTGATTGAGATGCTTGAACAAATAAAAATGGATGGTGGTGATACTAAAAAGTTCATGGCCAAAGCAAAAGACAAAAACGACCCTTTCCGTTTAATGGGCTTTGGACACCGTGTTTATAAAAATTTCGACCCACGTGCAAAAATCATTAAAGTGGCTGCGGATGAAGTCTTAAAAGATTTAGGTCTCAATGATCCTATTTTGGATATCGCTAAAGCTTTAGAACAAGAAGCATTGAAAGATCCTTATTTCGTTGAACGTAAATTATATCCAAACGTTGATTTTTACTCAGGGATTATCTACAGGGCTTTGGGGATTCCAACCGAAATGTTTACTGTGATGTTTGCATTGGGAAGACTTCCTGGATGGATTGCACAATGGAAAGAAATGCGTTTGAACAAAGAACCGATCGGTCGCCCTCGACAAATTTATACGGGGCACAATTCTAGAGAACTATAGTTCGTCTACTGAAGGAGGTCTACTTTCTGCTTTTAAGGTGTTTATTTTACTAAAAAACTTGTGTATGGCTTTGGTGTCTGCCAATATTTTTATGAGGGATTCATCCTTATAAATCGAATATTCTTCTGCCTTTCCTTTATAAATTTTTAGTTTATAAAAAGGAATAACCAATGCATAGGTTTCTAGTAAGCTTCTAAACCTAACAATGATACCTTGAGGACGCAATTCAACATTACAAGTATTTAAGTTTTGATCAAGAACCAAAAGATTGTGAATGTTGAGAGACGTATGAGTGATAAATAGTTTTGAAGACCCGATACCCCCCATCGACCAACGTTCTTTGAGGGAAAAAGGCTTTCCTACTTCAGCATCAATTTTTTCTCTTATAGTGTTGTCGTTATAAGAAACATTTAAAAGCATTTTTTATTTAAAGATAAGTCATTAGAAGATGACCCCCATAGTTTCGACTTTATATTTATATTTGCGCCAAGAAAATGGATAAGCTAGAACACACACTCTCAAAGTCAATTTCGACTTTTTTAAAATCGAATTTTGATTTAACAGTAGATCACTTCGAATTTCAATTGACACGCAAGGATTTTGAAGGCGACCTTACATTGGTCCTTTTTCCTATGTTAAAACAAACAAGGACAAGCCCACAGGTGTTAGGCGAAAAATTAGGTGCTTATTTAATTGAGCACTCTGATGTTGTCGAAAATTTCAACGTTGTCAGTGGTTTTTTAAACCTTAGCATTTCTGATGCTCATTATTTAGCGTTTTTAAAGCAGCTGCTATCAGAAGACGGATACGGTCATACAAAAGCAAATTCAGATGCTCCCACGCTCATGGTGGAGTATTCTTCTCCCAATACAAACAAACCCCTTCACCTTGGGCATGTTAGAAATAATTTGTTGGGTTATTCTGTTGCTGAAATTTTAAAAGCTAATGGTAATAATGTAATTAAAACTCAGATCATCAATGATCGTGGGATTCATATTTGTAAGTCCATGTTGGCATGGCAATATTATGGTAGTGGGGAGACACCTGATTCCTCAAATCTAAAAGGGGATCAATTGGTTGGTAAGTACTATGTCCTTTTTGAAACAAAATACAGAACACAAATAGCCAAAATGGTTTCAGACGGAACAGCACAAGCTGTTGCTGAAAAGCAAGCCCCCCTTCTGCTAGAAGCGCAACAAATGCTTGTGAAATGGGAGGCCAATGATCCAGAGGTTAGGGCTTTGTGGGAAAAAATGAATGGCTGGGTATACAAAGGTTTTGATGCTACTTACAAAAAACTAGGAATTGATTTTGATTCTTATTATTATGAAAGTAACACCTATTTATTAGGGAAGACAATCATCAATGAAGGGCTTTCGAAAGGGATTTTTTTCACCAAAGAAGATGGATCCGTTTGGATTGATCTTACTGAGGATGGTTTGGATGAAAAGCTTTTACTTCGATCAGATGGCACAGCAGTCTATATGACCCAAGACATCGGGACTGCGCAGCAAAGAGTTGAAGACCATCCAGAGATTAAAGGAATGGTTTATACAGTAGGGAATGAGCAAGACTATCATTTTAAGGTACTTTTCTTAGTTCTTAAAAAATTAGGATACAGTTGGTCAGAATCTCTTCATCATCTCAGTTATGGAATGGTGGACTTGCCAAGCGGTAAAATGAAGAGCAGGGAAGGAACGGTTGTAGATGCAGACGACCTGATCGATCAAATGAAAAATACTGCCGCTGAAATCGCTTCTAAGCATGGCAAACTAGACGGATTGAGTGAAGAAGACCGAGAGGTCTTGTACACTAAGATTGGATTGGGTGCATTAAAGTATTATATATTAAAAGTAGATCCAAAAAAGAGAATTCTGTTTGATCCTGAAGCTTCTGTTGATTTCAATGGAAACACAGGTCCTTTTATTCAATATGCCCATGCGAGAATTCAATCATTACTAAGAAAACAACAGCTAGAAGCACTACAGCTTAATGTTTCTTTGCAATTGGACGGGAAAGAGAAGGAAATTCTCAAACACTTGATGACTTATTCTGAGGTGATCAACCAGGCTGCAGATCAGTTTAGTCCTGCGCTAATTGCTAATTATCTTTATGAATTGGTTCGTCTGTTTAATTCTTTCTATCAAAACATAAGCGTCCTAGGAGAACCTAATGAAGAATTAAAATCCTTACGTTTGCTGCTTTGTAAGGCAGTCGCTAACAACCTTGCCTTGGCTTCCTCACTTCTTGGAATCTCAATGCCAGATAGGATGTAAAAAAAAATCGCTCCGAAGAGCGATTTTAATAATTTTAGTGAATTTATTTTATTGATAATTATTTAGAATTTACAGCTAAATTATATACCACTAAACCAAATCCAATTTTGTTGATGGCATCTCCAACGTTATAAATAACGTCCATTGGAAGACCACCAAAGATACCACTGTACCACCCTTCAGTACCGGCCATGTATCCGATTGGGTAAATTGCCCATCCGATAACAACAAATTTAAGAAGTGTTTTGTGCGCAGCAAGAACAGCTCCGCCAGCAGATTCTGCTAGTTTTGCAGCACTACCTTTCCATAGTTCAGCAACAATCGCGAAATAAGCGAGTCCAGAAACTAGTCCCCAAACTGCAGGTCCATTTCCTGTTGTGTAAACTGCTTCTCCAAAGTAACCTGTAACAAGCATAATTACTGAAAGGAAAATTAATTTCCACATCAATTGCTTTGTTGCACCGGCAACTTTAAGGATAAGATAGAATTCAACACACATCAATGGTACAGTCAACACCCAGTCAACATATCTGAAGAATGTTGGTGAAGTTGCATTGGTTGCCCAATAGTCTCTCATGTACCAATAGTGAACTGCTGCAATAAATGTAATCAAACCTGATACTAAGATTGAGGTTCTCCATTTACTGTCAAAAGAACTCATTGAAAGAAAGAAAAATGCAGAGGCTGCCATCATCGCCATACAACCCACGAAGAATGTGAACCCTACATAATCATCAGTGGCCATTGCTGGCACTACTGTCATTAAACTAAAAATTTTTTCCATGATTAATTAATTATTTGTTTTTGTTGAACTAAATTTAATTAAAAATAAATATACTCACTATAAATATTAAAGTTTTTTAACATTAAATTCTGTAAATTGATAAAAAAACCTTTGAAATATTATCAAATTGGCATCATATCAACCCTTGTTTCAATCCTATTTGCCATTGTGGTTCCTTTCGTATATGTTGATATAATTGGTTCGTTACTGATTATTACCCTTGGAATACTTCACGGTGCTAACGATTTAGAAATTATTTCACAAAATCGACAAACAAACTCCACAAACTTCTTCATAAAATCCCTGTTTATGTATATTGGAGTAGTATTATTAGGAGGATTGTTCTTTTTCTTCCTTCCAACAATAGCCTTATTTACTTTTATTCTCTTCAGTAGCTATCATTTTGGCGAGCAACATTGGGAAGATCGGCTAAAGATTTCAACCTCTCATTCATTGTTTTTCACGCTTTATGGCGCTTTTATTTTCTTTTTAATCTTTACAAATCAGTATGTAGAAGTCGCATTGGTAATAGAAAAAATCAGCGGTCTTTTATTGCCCTATGAGTTTTTTCTATGGAGTATGATCTCCACAGGAGTACTTCTTTTGTTTATTATGATGATCATTCCTTCTTTAAGAGGTAGCCTTTTTAAGGAATTATTTCTTTTGGGGCTACTGTCACTGCTTTTTCACTTTGGCTCGTTGCTTTTTTCCTTTGCTTTCTACTTTGTTGTTTGGCACAGTATTCCCTCATTAAAGGAACAAATAAATTATCTCTACGGAGATTTAAAAAAAACATCTATTAAAAAATATTTAAAAGCCTCCCTATTGTACTGGATTGTATCATTGGTTTTTTTAGGTTTGATTTTTAATTATATTGATTATGATGCGGACTATTTTTTACCAATGTTTTTCTCTTTTCTTGCAGCGATTACTTTTCCTCATACGATCGTTATCGGCTTGATGAATAGAAATAAAAGTTAAAAGTAAAAGCTTATGGTCTTGTAGTTTTTTTAAAATTCTGAAAAGACTAACTTTGTTGAATCCTAATTAGATGTATATGTTTGATAGTTTAAGCAATAAACTCGACAAAGCTTTTAAGATATTAAAAGGCCAAGGTAAGATCACAGAAATCAATGTGGCTGAAACCTTGAAGGAAGTTCGCAGGGCACTTTTAGATGCTGATGTTAACTTTAAAATCGCAAAAGATTTCACGACAAGAGTAAAGGAGAAAGCGCTAGGGCAAAAAGTTTTGACCAGCCTTCAGCCCGGTCAGATACTGATTAAGATTGTTAAAGATGAATTGACAGCTTTGATGGGAGGAAGTGCAGAAGGTCTTAACCTTGCTTCTTCACCCGCCGTTATATTAATGTCTGGATTACAAGGTTCAGGTAAAACAACTTTCAGTGGTAAACTGGCCCTACATTTAAAAAACAAAAAAAGTAAATCACCACTATTGGTTGCCTGTGACGTCTATCGACCTGCGGCCATTGACCAGTTGAGTATTTTGGGCGAGCAAATTGGGGTTCCTGTTTACAGTGATTTGGAGGAGAAAAATCCAGTAAAAATTGCGCAAGCCGCGATTGCTCAAGCGAAAAAGGATAAGCATAATGTGGTCATTATTGATACCGCGGGTAGGCTTGCTTTGGATGAAGTTTTGATGAAAGAAATTTCGGATATCCACAAATCGGTCAAACCCGATGAAACTCTTTTTGTAGTGGATTCGATGACAGGTCAAGACGCCGTAAATACAGCAAAGGCTTTTTACGACACTTTAAGCTTTGATGGTGTTATACTTACAAAGCTCGATGGAGATACCAGAGGTGGTGCAGCACTTTCAATAAAATCAATCGTAAATAAACCAATAAAATTCATCGGTACTGGAGAAAAAATGGAAGCACTTGATGTCTTTTATCCAGAAAGAATGGCAGACCGTATTCTTGGAATGGGGGATGTGGTTTCTTTGGTTGAAAGAGCGCAGGATCAATTCGATGAAGAGCAAGCCCGAAGAATTAATAAGAAAATAGCCAAAAATCAATTTGGTTTTGATGATTTTTTATCCCAGATACAACAGGTCAAAAAAATGGGTAATATGAAAGACCTGATGGGGATGATTCCGGGAGTAGGGAAGGCAATGAAAAACGTTGATATAGATGATGATGCTTTTAAATATATAGAAGCCATAATCGGTTCCATGACCCCCAAAGAAAGGTCAGAGCCTACTTTATTGAACCACAGTAGGAAGAACCGAATTGCAAAAGGAGCAGGACGAAAGGTCGAAGAAGTCAATCAGTTGATTAAGCAATTCAATCAAATGAGTAAAATGATGAAGATGATGCAAGGTGGAAAAGGGAAACAAATGATGCAAATGTTTCAAGGACAACAATAGACAGCTATGAAGATACTAGACGGGAAAAAACTTTCGGGTGAAATTAAAGAAGAAATACGCGAAGCAGTAAATTTAAGAAAGGAACAGGGACTAAAAACTCCCCACCTCGCTGCAGTTTTGGTGGGAAATGATGGCGCAAGTTTGACCTATGTTGGGAGCAAAGTGCGTTCTTGTGAGCAGGTTGGGTTCCAGTCAACTTTGATCCGTTTAGAAGATACTATCTCGGAAGAAGTTTTGTTAGATAAAATTAAAGAACTCAATCAAGACGAATCTTTGGATGGTTACATCGTTCAATTGCCGTTGCCGAAACACATCAACGAAGAAAAAATACTTCTTGCCGTAGATCCTGATAAAGATGTTGATGGTTTTCATCCAACTAATTTTGGAAGAATGGCATTAGACATGGAATCATTTATTCCTGCAACTCCCTTTGGCATTATTGAAATGTTAAAGCGCTATGCGATACCCACTTCAGGGAAACATTGTGTTGTTATAGGAAGAAGCCATATTGTAGGCAGACCCATTAGTATTCTGATGAGTCAAAAAGGTACTGCAGGTGATGCCACAGTAACTTTAACTCACAGTAGAACTAAGAACTTGGCGGCACTTACCCTAGCAGCAGACATCATCATTTCCGCTTTGGGAGTCCCTGATTTTTTGAAAGCTGACATGGTAAAAGAAGGCGTTGTAATTATTGATGTGGGCATTACCAGAGTAGCAGACGAAAGTCATCCAAAAGGCTATGTGATCAAAGGTGATGTTGACTTTGAGGAAGTGTCTAAAAAAGCAAGTTTTATTACTCCAGTTCCAGGAGGAGTTGGCCCCATGACCATTGCCATGCTGCTTAAAAACACATTGATTTCCTGCGAGCGTAAATCTAAGTGATTTAGATTTTTGTCGCCTCTTTCTCTTTTTTAGGATTCTCTCTGATGTTGTAGATCGTTAAAATCAATAAACCAAATACGGCACTTGAGATGATCAAAGCAACATTGGTTAGACCGCTCACACCAAAAGAAAGCCTAATTAAAATAGTGCAAATTACAAACCCTGTGTTTCTAATTAATTGACTATAGCGTTCTGTGTATTGAAAAGAAAGTAGCAATATAAATACATCAGCCAGTATTAGTATTGAGAAAAATTCATTGTAGAAAATGGAGTTTATGTCACTCCCAATGTGATAATAAAACATATCATAAAGCCAATTAACGCCACTATAAATTGAAGTAAAAATAAGTAATGGCAATAAGATCAAACTCACCGCTTTTTTTGAAGCTACAAAACTTTCAAGTCTCGAATTTAATGACTTTGAAGGAAGCCTTAATTGGCCATTATTGAAAAGGTGAATCAAATAGTAGAGGATCAAAACCCCAAGTACATCACAGATCAACTGTAAGTTTGGGGGAGTCGAAAGCCAATCGGCATTAAGATCAATTTTTGGTATATCAGCAAAAATTCGGCGGATTAATATCAACGAAATAATTTCAAATTGTTTGGAGACAGATGTCGTAAAAGAACGCGGTAGGTTTAAAACTAAGAGATATATCTCATAGATTAAAATAATCGAGAAAGGAGTGTAAATCGCTGAAATTGGATCATCAAGTAAACTAGCTTCAAATGGGGTTATGAATAACTCGAATTTTTTTGCATAAATCAGTAATAAGTGAGTAATAAATCCAATTATTGACAACCATAAAGTTGCTTTTTCAACCTTTTTTTGGTTCTTGTTCGAGAATACTTTTGTAAAGACAGATTCAACACTTATTTGCCATTTTTTCATTTTTATTTTTTTAAAAAGTAAAGACTTCGAACTTTGGTAAACTGTCGGGGAGAGACAATAAAAAAACTATAGTTTTGATTTTTATTATGAATTGCAAGTTTTAAAATTATTATTGTTATTAATCAAATATACTTTTTTTTGACCAGAGTTTCATTTCTAGATGCCCTATCTTTGGCTGACTATAAAAAAAACACATACGCATGGCTAGTTTGGTTGATCAAGGAATCGAATTGCCCTTAATGGAGGCTTTTTACACACTTCAAGGAGAAGGTTATCATAAGGGTGGCGCAGCTTATTTCATCCGAATTGGGGGGTGTGATGTCGGTTGTCATTGGTGTGATGTAAAGGAAAGTTGGAATCCAAAACTGCATCCCGCAACTGCAATAGATCAAATTATCAGCAACGCTAAAGCGCATTCTGACACGGTTGTGGTAACTGGGGGGGAGCCACTTATGTGGAACATGCAACCGCTCACTGCAGGTCTAAAAGAGAAGTCGATGAATGTCCATATTGAAACTTCAGGGGCCTATCCAGTTTCTGGTATTTGGGATTGGTTTTGTCTTTCACCAAAAAAAAACAAACTACCCCTTGAAGCTGCATATCTCCGTGCTGATGAATTAAAAGTAATCGTACATAACAAAGATGATCTTAGATTTGCCGAAGAGCAAGCAGAAAACGTCGGAGAGCAATGTATGCTCTACTTGCAGCCCGAGTGGAGTAATCGAGATAAAATGATACCGCTTATGGTAGACTATGTCATGAAGTATTCCAAATGGAAAATTTCATTACAGACCCACAAATACCTTAATATTCCCTAGTGAGTCTAGCGAGATAATCCCAGTTTTCTCCTTCAAGAATTAATTCAGATTTTAATCCAGCTTTTTTGGCAAAGTGGCTTAAACTTTCAAAATCCACATATAGCCAAGAGAAGTTTTCTGTTTGCCCTTCAAAACGTATTCCATAATTTAATTCCCCATAGTATTGATCTCTTGAAATAATTTTCTCACCCTTGGGTATTTCATCAAACAGATAAATTAAGTCGGAAGAATCAAGAAGAATTTGACCGTTTTCACTGAGAAGGGATTTTATTTTTATCAATAATTCTTCTAATTTGTCCAGTGTTCCACAAACTCCAGGACCGTTCATGAGAAGTAAAAGCGTATCGAAGTAGGTGACTTCACAGTCAAATATTGAGGATTCTATTAGATTTTTTACTCCTCTTTTTTTAGCTGTTTTTATTGCTCCAGCGGAGTTGTCAATCCCCGTCACATCAATTTTCTTCTCATTTTGAAGATAAAGGCTGTGACAGCCCGATCCACATCCGATGTCAAGCGTCCTTCCTTTTGTCAGCTCTAAAGCATGTCGCTCAAGCTTTGGCATTTCCATAAACTCCCTAAAAAAATAACTTAATGGAACAGAATCTTCTTCTGTCAAATCCGTCCATGTGATTAATTCTTTCGATTTGGGATGATTAAAGTGGTCCCAAAGTGCCTCCCCAAAAACATCCGATTTGGGTTTAATTTTTTGTTTCATTTTCTATGGATAGATCAGGTATTTTTCTCGAATACTTCTAAAGTGATTAAGGTCTTCTTCCCAGCTTTCTCTTATCACTTTCTCGCTTACTCCCGCTTTGATTTGAGATTCTAAATTCTTAGTGCCAGCAATTCTATAAAACCCTTTTAAGAAGAAATCAGATTTATTAGGCGATTCATTATATGCATCGATGAGCCATTCAAGGTGGATTTTTTTTGGAAATTCAATTTTACTCAAATCTTTACCATAACAGATTTTGCCTTTAAGTTTCGGGTTTTTAGAACCAAAATTTGGTAGTGGTTTAAAAGAAAAACTATCTTTATTTAAATCAGGATGTCCATAAATTTGGAATTGCATTTCTGTTCCTCTTCCGACACTTATTTTAGTTGGTTCAAGTAAGCATAAGCTTGGATATAGGGCAATGGCCTCTTTGTTTGGAAGGTTGGGGGAAGGTCTGACCGGAAGTTCATAGGAGGTCTTATGCGAGTAATTTTTTAATTTAATTATTGTTAAATCACATTTTAATTTATTGTTTAACCATCCTTCACCATTAATCATTTTCGCATACTCTCCGATGGTCATTCCGTATACAATGGGAACAGGATGCATTCCGAGAAAGCTTTTGTTTTCTTCACTTAAAACAGGACCATCAACATAATGCGCATTAGGATTGGGTCGATCGAGTACAATCAGAGGAATGTCGTTTTCAGCGCAAGCCTCCATGACATAATGAAGGGTAGATAAATAGGTATAAAAACGAACCCCTACATCTTGAAGGTCAAAAATTATAACCGAAATGTTTTCTAAACTTTCTTCGCTGGGTTTTTTTGTTTTACCGTGTAAGGAGAGAATTTGAAGTCCAGTTTTTTTGTCTTTTTGATCGTAGATTGTCTCTCCAGCATCTGCTCTACCTCTAAAGCCATGTTCTGGCGCAAATACTTTTTGAACTGCTACTCCTAAGCTCAAAAGTGTGTCAATGAGATGTGTTTTTCCAAAAACCAAACTGGCCTGATGTGCTACAATTCCTACTTTTTTGTTAGCGATGTTGTGTAAGTATTTTTCAAAATTTTCTGCTCCCGAAACAATAGGTGCTTGAGCGCAGGATTGAAGACCAATCGCCAAAAAAAGATAAAATAATAATGTACTTTTGAGTTTTACTTCCATAAAGCAAAAATAGATTGAATTTACCAATATTCATAGCCCGCAGAATGCAACATATGAAACACTATAAAAGTAGTGTTTCAGCGCGGATAATTAAAATTGCCACATTGGCTGTCGCCATGGGGATGGCAATGATTTTAATTGCGGTCGCTACAGGGAAAGGACTTCAGAAAGAAATAAAAAATAAAACAGCAGTTTTTAATGGCCATTTGGTCGTTTCGCCTTTTGAAAACAGTGAGTCTCAGGTTTCCATTATTCCGTTTTTAGACAGCCCGGAATTAAGGGCTAATATTGAAAGTGAAGCCGAAGTGATTCACCTCCAAAGAGTGGCCATAAAAGCAGGTCTTTTAAAAACAGATTCTTCTTTTGAAGGTGTCGTTTTTAAAGGAGTTGATGCTGATTATGAATGGGAAAATCTCAACACTTTTTTGGTGGAGGGTCGATTTCCAGATTTAGGAGAAAAGGTATCAAACGAAGTAGTTGTCTCTAAGGTTATAGCCCAACGACTTTCCCTTGAAATAGGAGACGATGTTTCGGCTTATTTTCAAAACAGCCTGAACCAGAAACTCCCCAATATTAGAAAATTTAAGATTGTTGGTTTCTTCTTATCTGGATTTCCAGATTTTGATCAAACTTTCGTTTTGGGTGACATAAAACACGTCCAGCGGATCAATAAATGGAAAGAAAATCAAATAGGAGCGTATGAGGTTTTCCTAAAAGACCTTGATGAGGTTTCAAGCGTAGGAAGCACGATTTATAAAAAACTACCCTCTGATCTCGATGTGGTTGAGTTGACCAAACAGTATGCTACTATCTTTCAATGGATTTCGCTTTTCGATTTTAATATTCTTATCATAATAACCGTGATGATCATTGTCGGTGTGATCAACATGTCTACTGCTTTGTTGGTTTTGATATTAGAACGTTCTCAGATGATTGGACTATTAAAAACCCTAGGAGCTAGAAATAAATTGATTCAAAAAATATTTTTGTTTAATGGAATTGTCATCATGAGTCGAGGGCTTTTATGGGGGAATTTCATCGGTCTGTTATTTTATTTTAGCCAGCGTTATGGAAAATGGATTCGCTTGGATCCTGAAACTTATTATGTTAATGTCGCCCCTGTCTCTTTAGGTGTTTTAGATTTTTTAGTTCTAAATCTGGGAGTACTAGGGATCAGTGCGGTATTGTTGTGGATTCCTTCTTTGATTATCAGTGGAATTAGTCCAGCTCGAGTGTTGCGATTTCGTTAGATTCAATTTTCTTGTTTCTATTTCTTAAAGTTAGTGTTATCTTTACAGTGAAATTATTCCAATGAATTACGCAAAAGACATTTTAGGTACAATAGGAGGAACTCCTATGGTTCGATTAAATACAATTACAAAAGAAATACCAGCTTTGGTTTTGGCAAAACTAGAGAGTTTTAATCCAGGAAGTTCCACCAAGGATAGAATGGCAGTTAAAATGGTGGAGGATGCCGAGGCAGATGGCCGTTTAAAACCCGGAGGTGTAATCATAGAGGGGACTTCTGGGAATACAGGAATGGGCTTGGCACTTGCAGCCATAGTTAAAGGTTATAGCTTGATCTGTGTGTCGAATGACAAACAATCTAAGGAAAAGTTTGATGTACTAAGGGCAATGGGTGCTGAAGTCGTGGTTTGTCCAACAGCAGTTGCCCCGGAGGATCCAAGATCTTATTATAGTGTTTCCAAACGTCTTTCTGAGGAAACACCAAATTCATGGTACGTGAATCAATATGACAATCCCTCAAACAGTAAGGCACACTACGAGCAAACTGGCCCAGAAATATGGGAACAAACTGATGGTAAAGTCACTCACTTTGTGGTTGGTGTTGGAACTGGAGGTACCATCTCTGGAGTAGGTAAGTTTTTAAAAGAAAAAAACCCAGATATCAAAATTTGGGGTATTGATACTTATGGCTCTGTTTTTAAGAAATATCATGAAACTGGTATTTTTGACGAAAAAGAGATTTATCCTTACATTACGGAAGGGATAGGAGAGGATATATTGCCGGAAAATGTTGATTTTTCACTCATAGATCGTTTTGAAAAAGTAACAGACAAAGACGCTGCAGTTTACACTCGAAAATTGGCCCGAGAAGAGGGTGTTTTTGCCGGTAACTCGTGTGGTGCAGCGGTTAAAGGGCTGCTTCAGTTAAAAAGTGAATTAATTAAGTCAGATGTTGTGGTAGTTTTGCTTCATGATTCAGGTAGCCGCTATATTGGAAAAATGTATAACGATGACTGGATGGTTTCCAATAAATTCATTTAGTATTTTTTATTTTTTACTCCTAATTAATCAAATAAACATTAAATTTACATGATTAAAAATAAATTGTGAATAAAATTTTTCCAAGATTAGGCATATTTGTATCGATCTTATTCTTGGTTTCATCAATTTCGAAACTATCTGCTCAGGCTAATGATATTAGAATAACTAGTGTAGATTTAGTTGGACCTAATTCTTTATGCCCAAGCTCTTCCGTTAGCTTTACTGTAACTTTTAATAATAACGGTAGTTCAGCCCAAACACTTACTGGTGAAACAGCTCACATATATTTAACTGGAGCTCCAGTAGCCACAGAATCATTAGCTGCATTAACTATTGGTGCAGGACAGTCCTCAACAGTCACTTTTTCTAGCGGTTTAAACTTAAATACTCCAGGAAACTATTCTTTGACAGTTAGTTTAACGAATACGGGAGATGAGGATTTAACAAATGATGTAGGAGTTTTAAATGGTATAACTGTTTTTACTCCGGTTACGCCAACCCTCAGCAGTACAGCTAGTTCAGTTTGTTACGGGGATCCAATTACTTTCACAATAACACCTTATTCGGCGACCGCGACATATACTTTTTACTTAAATGGTGGAAATAAAAGATCTTTATTAGGTGTTAACACCATTACATATTCAGCTGCTCTTGGGAATCCTTTATCCGATAATGATAAGGTCACATACGAATTTATTGATTCTAATATCTGTAGTATAGATACATCAACTCAATCAATTACTGTAACTGTTGAGGCATTCTCTCTTTCTTTAACAACCAATAATGCGGGATCAAATAATACTTTTGTAGCAGGCTCTAACATTGAAATTGAAGCTTCTTCTGATCAGAATGGGTTAACCTACGATTTTTCAGTAGATGCAACAGGATTTAAAACGATAACTCCTGCTGGTGGAACCGCCTCTTTTACAGCTGCAGGGGCAGATCTAGGTATTCTTACAGGACAAGGAGTTTTAAAAGTAGAAGCCAGATCAAGTGCAGGTTTATGCTTAAAAGACGAAGAAATACCTTTTACAATTTTTGATTTCTCTGCTGGAAGTATAGCAGGGAATCATTCAAAATGCTCTAATCAAACGCCAAATACACTTACAAGTGCATCGCTAGCAACAAGTGACATAAGCTCTGTTACTCTTGCTTATGCGTGGCAAACAGCTACTAATGCTGCATTTACACAAAACTTACTGACTACTGCCGTTACGAGTTCTAATTATGTTTTTTCGAGCTCGATTGCAACCACTACATTTTTCCGAAGAAAAGTAACTGCAAGTTTAAGTGGCGTATCTTCTTTTTCATATTCAAATGCAGTTTCAGTTACAATAACAGAGGCACCGACTAATTTATCTTTATCAACAAATAGCAGTGGAGTTGGCAATACTTTTTTCAAGGGATTTTTACCAACAATAACCGCTGGATCGGATGAGAATGCAATGACTTATAAATTTTCAGTAGGTGCAAATCCTCCTTTTAAAACAATCGTTGCTGGTGGATCAGATAAGACTGTGTCATTCACAGCATCTGGAACCGATTTCACAACCCTTACTGGCCAAGGGGTTTTAAATGTTGAGGTTTTTTCTGCAGCTAGCTGTTCAAGTGTAGCATCTATTCCGTTTACTATTTTCAACGTTGCACCTGGTACAATTGGAGATGATAGTTCTCATTGTGCTTCTGCAATTCCAAATACAATTTCAAATACCGCTACGGCAACAAGCGATATAACTTCAGTAACATTTACATATTATTGGCAATCATCATCAAACAGTACTTTTCCAGCGGGACTTACAAGTAATTTAACTACGGTAACGAGCACTCATTATATTTTTAGCTCACCTATACCTGCTACTACACACTTTAGGAGAGTTGCTACAGCATCATTAAGCGGTGTTACATCAGTGGTTTTTAGTGAAGAGGTTACTAAGTCAATCATTCCATCTCCTAGCTCGTTAAATTTAGTTTCTAATCAAGCTCAAAATACTTTTTACCATGACGGTGCAACTAATCCAACTATTGAGATAACAGCGACAGCTGATCAACCTGGTCTTACCTATGTCTTTACTTTAGTAGGCGGAGGCCCTCAACCACCAGTAACAGTTGGAGCAGGAGTGGTTACTTCAGTATTTAATCCCACTATTACTGCCGCTAGCACAAGGACTGTTCACGTAAGCGCTTACCCACCTGGAGATGCAACATGTGCAATTAGTTCAACAATTCAAATTATTGTATTTGATTTGAATGCAGGAACTATAAGTGGAACTCAGGATGTTTGCTTAACCGACATTCCCGCAACAATCAATAGTCTTACGCCAGCATCCTCAACAAACCCCACTGCGAGTGCACTGATAACATATGAGTGGCAGGCAACATCATCGATAGCTGTAGGTGCTCCTTTTTCAACTCTGGCAGGGACTACCGCAAATTATTCATTCTCAGCATCAATTCCAAGTTCAGGATATTATCAAAGGGTGGCTAAATTAACTTTTAATTCAGTTACCGTTTCGAAAACTTCAGGAACCAAGGCCCTCAAGAAGGTCATTAATACATTAGGTGGAAGTGTTTCTCCAACACAATCATTTATGTGTGATGGGAACCCCTCGCTTATTGAAATTACGGGTGGTCTTGCAGGAGCAGATTATACATATCAATGGCAAAGTGCCACTACTAATGCAGAGGCATCTTTTACGAATCTACCAGCTCCTTCTACAGCTTCTTCATTTACTCCAACAAGTACACTAACAGTAAATACTTTTTTTAGAAGGATAACAACTTATGCGGGAAGCGCTGCTACCGCTGCTTGTAACACTGCAACTAGTACTGTTCATACAGTAAATGTTAGTGGCTTGAATCCTGGTTCATTAAACACAAATCAAAGTAAAGTATATTGCTATGGGACAAAACCTCAGGAAATTGACGATCAAGTTGCAGCAAGTGGACAATCTGGAACTATAAGTTATACCTGGTATTATGCAACAACGATACCCCCAAGTGATGCGGATTGGATATTAATTCCAACCTCACATACAGACGCTACTTTTCAACCTCCACATTTGCTTGTTTCAACTTGGTATAGAAGAGGAGCATTTGATACTGGAGCACTTGCTTGTCAGACATATACTAACGCTGTTTCATATACAATTCTTAATGAGATAAATACTGGAAGCATTTCTACTAATGGTGGACCTGCTTTAGGAGTTTATTGTGTAGGAGATCTTCAGCCTAACTTAAAATATCTCCCTGCAGCTGCCGTAAATACCGTTGGCACAAATTTAGCTCTTACTTGGCAAGAATCAACCGATAAAGTTAATTGGACCACCATAATTAGTAACTCTGCAACGAACAACACATTCGTGCGCTGGACCAAGCCGGTATTGTCTGTAAGTAAATACTTTAGAGGAATACTTCGTTATACCGATAATGCTAATGGTGGTCAAGCTGAAGGTGACCAACGAATTATTCGTTTTAACCAAATGGTGGCTCCAATTACTGATCAAGAATCATATCAATTAATTATAGGCCCGCAGTCTTTAGTTGTTACGGCAACAACTGGAGGAATAGATACCATCGATGAAATTGGTGCTGCTTTTAAAACTAAAGTTGATGCAGTTACAGGTTACAATGCGTTATATGACCCTGTAACTGATATACTACAGATACTTAAAGCTGATAAAAACTTCCCTAATATTTCATTTGACATTAATCCAGTAACTCCCGGGACACAGTCTCTTGATGCAGATGTAATTAACTCAATTGACAATAACGCTTTCTGCGAAGCTATTACACCAATTTTATCCTTGATAGTTCAACCTGTACCAACAATAACCTCTACTCAGGATAATGAAAGTATTTGTAATACTGCACCTCTGACTATTACGCCTGTTACTTTTAGCTGGTCAGGTGCTATTGATACTATGAGAATTACTGGTTATAACGGAATAACCCCTACTGTGTTGCCTCCAGCTGCTATGACTGTTAATGGGGCTGGTGATATTACAATTTCGTCAGGTGCAACAACTGTAACCTTTTCAGGTAATATTAATTCAGCACAAACTATTGTATTTCGTTCAACTGGTCCTTGCGGAGTTCTGGAAACATTAAAAACATATCCTATCACATTAGAATCAGCAGTTGCAGCTCCCACTGCTATTAGAAAAATAAACGACCATTCTAAAAGTACTGTTCATACGCAGGGAGGTAAGCAAATGAATAACACGGTTTATGTTTCAGTTGCCAGTGCTACCATGAATCAAGAAACAGTAAATTATCATGTATGTCCTGACCAGTCTTCTTTTAATACTGATCTTCAGGATTATGTTTGGTCAGTTACTCCTCCAGCTGCTGGATCACTAGCGGGTATAGGATCTCATGATCAGCAAGTTCAAATTAATTGGGATCAAACCTGGGTTACGGGTCTATCTGGAACAGGGACAACTGTCACCATAAATGTCCAAAGTCTATCAAAATGTGGAGCTCTATCAGCCCCCTTAGTGACTAGCATACGCCTTATCAATGCTGATTCAGCCACTTTGTCCAATACTACACCCAATCTTTTAACCCCAGCTGTAACGACAGCTAAATGTGGGTGGGGTGGTTCTACTTTACTGGCAGTTCCCCCCTGTACAATATTTGAACCTTTTGGGGTAGCTGGCTCTAAGTATCGAACAAATAAAATTCAATATTTTACCGCTGATGCAACCACAGTAATTAATGAATATAAATCTATTGAGTGGAGAGTCATAAATACACCAGGAGCTGGTTCAACCGGAACGCCATCAATTGAAAGTGCACACGGGGTTTTGACTCTACCATCAGGATACAATGGAAACATCCAGGTTCAAGCAAGAGCCATTGGTTTTAATGGAGAGGTAGGAAATTGGTCTACAAAAACTGAGTTTATTGCTCCAACAAGTGAAATTATACCCAATATAACCCCTACTGGTCTTCCGGATTGTCCGATTCCAGCAACTGGCACCTACACGTCAACTTTAACTGCAGATAATCCTGTTCAATATTTTATTAGCTCCACCTCTACCTTAAAAACTGGCACCTACTCGGTTGTTACAGGTTCTTTTGATTCTGAAGGTTATATAGAAATTCGTGGAGATGCTACAACTAGTAGAACATTGGATTTAAGTTGGAAAAACAGTTTGGCTGGAAATAATAATGTTTTTTTCCATGTGAAACCGAAAAATTGTTCTAGATATGTCAGGAATTACATTATTCAGATTCCTGAATCGCCAGACATTACTTTAGCTGCTGGTATGGCAGGATTTCAAATTCAAGATATATGCGAAGATGACACTTCCCTAGTAAATTCAGTTACCTTTAATATAAAAGGTGCTTCAGTTACAGACGTAAGAGTAACTCAGACGTCAGGACCAGATATGTCGGGTGCAGTAATGGCTTTAAATGCTAACCCAGGAAAAGTAATCAACTTAGTTTCTCGGACAGCAACCATAACATTAAATGGTAACACAAATGTTAGTAATTCGTTATACTATATAACAATAAACGGTGATGACCTCAACGTTGTGGCAACAGCTGGTATGACAAGAAATACCCTTGGTGGACTTTTGGCAACTCAAATCCAAAATCATCCTCTTATTTCTACTTGTGTTTGGAATATTGCCAATCGGCAATTACGGATAATTGGTGAGTCGGGGGCAGCGTTTTCAATAATTATGAGCACCCCTGATGGTGGTGGAATAACTGCTGTTCAAGATGCTAATGCTCCGTTTATTTCTAAACAACTAGTTCTTTCATCACTTTCCACAACCCGACCTGTTGGTACATATAAATTTACTCTTGAAACAATTCATGCTGGAGATGGAACAACAAGATTTGCAGTTCCAACCTGGTGTGTTTCAGATACCTATATTTTTACCCTAAATATTCATGCTAACTCAGAACTGACACTTGTAAGTTCAAATTCAACAATTAGTCAAAACGTATGTTTTGATGAAACTTTTGATAATATAGTTTATTCTGTAACAGGTGCTCCAACTAGTATTTCGACAACAGGGTTACCATGGGTTCAAGAAGGAACTTTCGCCACTAATTATGACACTACAGCCACACCAACTCCAACTTATACAATATCAAAGATTTCTAATACTGATTATTGGACAACAAGGACTTTCAATTATACTGTTAATACCTTTCAAAACTCTGCAAATTGCAGTGAGGGATCCAAAGCAGGTACTTTAATTATTAAACCTGCTACTTATTTAAGACGATCAAGTAGTACTTCGATTACTCAAGAAATATGTGAAGGAAATCAGATTGATCCAGTTGAATTTGAATATTGGGGAAATAATACCTCCCCGGTTACTGCTTTTTTAGATGATTATAAATTTCTTGGTGGATTGACATCTTCTATTACAACTCAACTCCAACAATCGTATATTAATGTTGTTAATCCACTTGTTACTCAAAATATCTCAGCAACATTTGAAGTTTCTGTAAATGATCAAATATATACTCATGAAGTTACAGTAAATGGAACACCGGTTGGAACTATTTTGGCCGCACTGAAAGTTCTAATTGATGCTGGACCAACAAACACAATAGCAACTTCTTCTATAAGTGGAACAACACTTGTCTTTACTGGTTTAACCTCAGGTACTACTTTTGATATTGGAATTAGAACTGTTGTTGGTACTTTAAATTTTGGGCCTAGAGTAATGGAGCGCGCTCCAAAACTCATAACAATAACTGGTACTCCAACAATTAATATTGGAACAACCACATTGACACATTTTAATATAAAAACAAACAATGGGTGCGATCAAAAACTTGTCCAGTATCCAATTACCATTTATCCGTCAAATGTGCTAACTACTTCTGGAGACTTAACGGATGAAGTTTGTGCTAATAACTCGATGACTCCAATAGAATTTTCGGCTGAAGGTGGAAATTCTATATCAATTAGCGTTAGTCCTGCTATTGCTTTATTTAATGAAAATATAACTCTTGCGGCTGGGACCACTACTTTTACTTTAAATAAAAATGTTCCCACCAATGTGACTACTACTACTGTATATACCTATACAGTTACTCTAACTGGAAATGCTAATTGCCCAGCGGCTGGATCGATAACAGGAACAATAACTGTAAATCCAAATCACAATATTACTTTGATTTCTGCTTCAGGGACTGATTCTCAGACAATCTGCTATAATACAGGGCTTACTTCAATCACTTATCAAGTTGATCAAGGGGCATCAGGTTTTGATTTTAGTTGGGATAATAATTTAATCCCTCCAGGTATAACATCTGCTGTATCTGGATCTACATATACTATTTCAGGTACTGCAACGTCTGATATTTCAGTTGCAACAAATTATAGTTATACGGTAACTACCACTGGAATTGCCATAGGTAATATATGCGCTACAGAAACAGTTACTGGGTCTATAACCGTATTACCTCGGCAGGCAATTACTTTGGCTTCGGCTTCGACTACAGAGTCGCAAACCATCTGTGAGCAAACCAGTATAGCAACAATTACGTATAATTTATCTAAAGGAGCTACAGGGGCAACTTTTTCTTGGGACCCAGCTTATGATGGTACTCTTGGAGGGATTACATTTGGTCTTAACGGTAGTACCTATACAATTTCTGGGACTCTAAATGCCAATATTACCTCATCAAAAACTTATGGTTATATTATTACTACAAATGGAAATACATGTTCTTCAACTACAGTAACAGGTACAATAACAGTATTACCAGACGATAAAATCACTTTAAATACATCAAACGATACGCAGTCAGTTTGTGAGAGCACCCCAATAGATAATATAGTATACACACTTAGCGAGGGAGCTACAGGTTATGCGTTTTCATGGGACAATAATAGCATATCGGCTCAAGTCACTTTTACCCTTTCAGGTCAGACTTTAACTCTTTCAGGGACTCCAACTATTAATGTAGTTACTACTACTTTATACACTTATACAGTTACTACAACAGGAGTTGGTGGTTGTATTACTCAATCAGTAACTGGAACGATCTCGGTAATACCTGATCATAAAATAACTAAGCGAGCAAGTGATGATGACACTCAACAGGTTTGTGAGGGTGTTCAAATAGCTCCAATAAGATATGACTTAGCCGAAGGAGCTACAGGATTTACAAAAACATGGGATGATGCTGCTATTGACACTGATATTATATTCACTCAAGTAGGGCAATTGATAACTATTACAGGAACCCCAACTGTAAACGTGGTAACTACAACAGTTTATACTTATACAGTTACCACCACTGGTGTTTCAGATCGTTTTGGTAATTGTGAAGCAAAAACTGTGACAGGAACGATAACAGTGTTACCAGATAATGAACTTATTTTAAGTAGTGGTCAAATGTCACAAACTCTATGTGTTGGCTCCCCCATTACTCCATTTACAATTGATCTTTTTGGTGGTGCAACGTCTTACTCTATTAATTATGATTTAAGTTTAGGCTTAACGCATTCAATTACTGGATCTACTATTACGGTTTCTGGAACTACTCCTTCATACCTTTCAACCCCTAAGACTTATACTGTAACCTATACTGCCCTGGGTAATGGTTGTATTCAGAATCAAATTGTAGGATATATAACTGTTGTACCTAATCCATTATTTACATTAACATCTGTAGCTACTACAACCGACCAATCTGTTTGTGTTAATACTTCAATTGCAACGATAACTTACAGCTTGCAAAACGACGGAGCTTCAAATGTGTTTTTAACAGGTCAACCTAATGGAGTTGTAGCACAGATGATCGGTGGGAACGTAGCTAGAATTTCGGGTACTCCAACTAATATAGTAACTGTTCCAACACCTTTCCGTTATAAGCTTACAACTACAAATGCTCAAAATTGTACACAAGCATCTGTTTATGGTTTTATAGTGGTAAAACCAGATCCAATAATGAATATAAAAAATGCACCGCCCACGCAGAGAGCAATTGCGCGTGAAGTTTGTGCAGAACAGGGTTTTATTCCTGTAACTATTGAGTTTACTGGTTTTTTCGCTCCAAATTTATTAACTGGTTCAACATTGCCTCCTGGTATTTCATCTCCTACTATATTAATAACTCAAGGTCAGACAGATTATATATTAATTACTGGTCCCGCCAATGCAACATCCCAAACATTTTATGTGTCAGTTGATATTGTTGAAGGTGGAGCAAGTGATCAATTTTCATTTACATCAACTACAACATTTCCATCATCTGCAACCATAGCTCAAGGTCTGTATAATAATATGGTTGGCTCCGCTATAGTTAGTCCAACCATAACTGGAAGTACGATCGGATTAACTGCATTAGATAATGAAGATCTTTTTGAAATCAGAATGTTTAGTGATCCTGAAAGCAGCTTATTAACATTAAACCCATCGCTCCCAATTAAAGCAGAATTGACATTCACAGGAACACCAACTGCAGCTGTAACCTCAGGGACATTTAGATCATTTGTTGGTAAGGATTCTGCAGATGTTTGTATAGATGATTCAATAATTGTTGATTTTACAGTTAAGGGAGTATCCTATATTAATATTATTACTCCAGCTCAAGCTGAAATAGACGCTTGTGATAATACAGTTGAAAATATTAATTATGAATTTGGAGGAACTGCATTAAATGTTTATAACAGTGAAGTTGTATGGACTAATAATTTTAGTCCAACTAGTTGGTCAATGACATCATCAGGAACGACTGCATCAGGAACAACGGAATTTATTTTCAATGTAACTTTAAGCGAAAATGTAACTCAGACGACAGAGTACGAGTATACTCTAATAACCTCTGGATCTGAATGTGCTGAAGGAACGATTAGTGGTAAAATTAATGTATTTCCTTCCGAATATATTACACACATAAAATCAGCTACTGAATCTTTTACGGGTACTTCTGCATCTCCACAAGGAAATGAGACTCAAGTTGTTTGCGATGGAGCGGCGATTACTCCAATTATTTATGATTTTGCAGGAAGTGTAAATAGTTATAATATTACATGGGATGCCCCCAATGGTGCACCTACTGGGATTAATTTTGTATCATCAGCCGGATTAGTTACAGACTCTACATTATCATTATCTGTTACAGGTACCCTCAATACAGGAATTGTAACTACAACAATTTATACTTATACAATTAATACTATTGGTAATAATTTACCGGGTGGTCCAAACTGTAATCCATTAACGAGAGTTGGATCTATAAAAGTAAATCCCAGGTCTTTATTAACATTGGCAACGCCTGGATTAAATATTCAAACAGGAAATACTGCAGTTTGTAATAGAAGTGGTATTCAGCCTATAGGATTTATTTTGGGGGGAGGCGCTCAAAGTATTGTAGTTAGTGTTTCAACAATAGGTGGTAATACAATTACTTTTACTCCGACACAAAACGCTGTTACTGGTCAGGTTACATTAACAGCAATAATTTCAACATCGGTAGCAACAAGAACAATATTCCCTTATACTGTTACTTCACAAAATGAAAATGGATGTACTCCTGAGGTTGTAATTAGTGGGCAAATTGAGGTAATACCAGATGTTGTTGTTCAGCAAGGTTATATTCAAGCTAATGATGTTAATGATGTAAGTTGTTTTGGATCTACTGATGGCTCGATTATTATTCCTCAAACTCCTGTTTCTGAATTTAATAAAAGAATTGTAGGTGGAGATTCAAACATCAGACAGTCAGATAGATTAACTTTTATCGCAAGTAATACTCTAAATGGAGGGGATGATGTTAATGTTATGATTAATGGCTTAGTATATTTTGGAAGGGTTCCAGGTTCAGGAATAACCACTGCTACAATTCTTACTCAATTAGCAAATGATATAAATAATTCTAGTGGTGCTCGTGATGCGGCTGTTTCAGCAAGTGTAGATGGAGGTTCCTCAATAGTATTAACAGCAGACACCCCTGGGGTGCCATATACTATTTCTGGTCAAGTAATTACTTCAATTGTAACGGGTACAACTGTTATTACCTCAATTACCACAAACAAAACTGTATCTTATTCTTATTCTTGGACAGGGCCTAACAATTATACTAGCTCATCGTTAAACATATCCAACCTTGAAGCAGGAACTTACACTCTATCTGTAACTTCTCAGGGATGTTCAAGTGATCCTGAAACTTATGCCTTTGTTGTCGGTGGGCCATTAGCACCTCTTTCAGCAACAGTGGTTGGTTGTGACGGCACACTTAACGTTACACCATCAGGCGGAAAATTACAATATATAATAAAGGTATATCAATCAGGTACTCCTACTAACACACTTCTTCAAACTCAGCCCACTAATGGAGCTTATCAATTTACTGGTCTTACAGCTGGAGTAAATTATATTATTGAATTACAAGATAATCCAGCCCTTCCCGATGCATGTGCGACCTCGGAATTTTATAATTATCAAATGCCATTTAGTCTTGTAATTGATCCTGCGAAGGTGACTATAACAGATGATTTCTGTAATGAAACCCCTGTAAATATTGGTGGGGGAGCTATTAATATAGCTGATCCAACAGCTGTAACTGGTGGATCCGGAAATTATAGTTATTCTTGGACTGGACCAGGGGGTCCTTTCACAGGAAATCAAATTACAAATCTATTGCCAGGTGCCTATGTGCTAACAGCTACTGATGTAGAGTTGGGTTGTAGTTCTAATCGTACTTTTAATATTCAAACACCACTTCCAGTAACGGTAATACCAAAGGTTCCAGTTCCTGCTGTCGCATGGTATCCTTCATTTGGTACAGCAACAACAACAACAGTAACAGGATCTATTGATCAATTAATTCTTTTGAGCTGTAATTCAGATTCTGCAGACATGGAAGTTCAACTTGTTGGTAATGCTGGAAATGGTACTTCGGCCGTTATCTCTAACACTATTATTGGACAATACAACGTGAATTGGTCAAAGAACGGAGCAGCAATTGCTCCCCCTAGTTTTGCAATAACTAACCAAGGTCCTGGTGTATACCGAGCTGTTACAACCTTAAACGGTTTAGGCGGAAACTGTGTGATTTCTTCTTATAGATTTGAAGTCAGAAAACCAGATCCTTTAACTGCTGTAGAAGTTGTTGATAAACGAATTGAGGCTG